>TARA_R110001592_G_scaffold338233_1_pt1 | contig 15064 bp, 13 predicted proteins | sample TARA_R110001592 | Tara Oceans TARA_R110001592 (sample SAMEA4398387) | marine metagenome | biome: Polar Biome; feature: [SRF] surface water layer (ENVO:00010504); material: water (ENVO:00002006), including particulate matter (ENVO:01000060) such as... | depth 5 m
CTGACCCCATACTTGGAATCACTGGGGGATCGAGCGTAATGGCGGAGACGGAGGGAGAAACTTCAAATTCTGAACCTGATCTGACAGCCATCTTTGAAACCCTAACGGATTGGGAACATCAGCTAAAGGCGCTCAATGAAGTTGCTCCTATAGAATGGGAGGAGCCCTCACCATGAGTTCTTCAGCAAAACAGTCATTCAATAAATCTGTTCGTCTTGATAAACGACCTGCACCGTTCTCGATCCGCTTGAGTGCCGATGAACGCGCCGCTCTGGAGCGTAAGGCTGGACAACGCCCACTTGGAAGCTATATCCGCACAAAGTTGTTAGGTGATGACGTGACGCCGCGTAAGGCATCCCGCGCGCCCACAATTGACTATGCCCTGCTGGGGCAAGTGTTGGGCATGCTGGGACAATCCGATCAGGTGCGTTGTCTGTTCATGTTGCTCGTTGCGGCGGAAGCCGGATCGATTGAATTGGCAGATGATGAAAATGCCGCCCTCATGCAGGCATGCGATGAAGTTCATGAGATGCGGAGCGTGTTGGTGAAGGCTTTAGGACTGAGAGGTAGCAGTAAGTCATGATCCTTGTCGGCAACCAGCGCGGCGGCGCGCGTGATTTGGCGCTGCATCTGATGAAACCCGAGAATGAACGTGTTGAGGTTGCTGAACTTCGCGGGTTCGTCGCTGATGATCTGGATGGTGCTTTTCAGGAAAGCCACGCGATCAGCCGTGGCACGAAATGCCGCCAATATCTGTTTTCGATGTCGTTTAGTCCGCCAAAGGGTGCAGAGGTCAACGATCAAGGTTTCTATGCCGCTATCGATACAGCGGAAAATAAGCTCGGACTGACCGGACAACCGAGGGCTGTCGTTTTTCATGAAAAGCGTGGGGACGATGGCGAACTTCGCCGTCATGCACATGCGGTGTGGAGCCGGATCAATGTCGAAGAGATGAAAGCGATCCCGCTGCCACACTCCAAACGTAAAATGCAGGATGTCTCACGCGATCTGTATTTGGAGCATGGATGGAAAATGCCGAAAGGGCTTGCCGTCAGCGGTGAACGCGACCCACGCAATTTTTCTCTCGCCGAATGGCAACAAGCCAAACGTATCGGTAAAGACCCGCGCGAGATTAAAGCGGCCTTCCAAGATTCATGGGCGATATCCGATAGCAAGACCGCCTTGGATCACGCCCTCAAAGAGCGAGGTTATTGGCTGTGTCGTGGCGATAAGCGCGGCTATGTCGCTCTCGATGTGCATGGGGAGGTTCACAACATCGCCAAACGTGTCGGTATTAAAACCAAGGAAGTCCGTGACCGCATCGGTGATATGGAAGCACTGCCCTCTGTCGCTGATACGAAGCGTGAGATCGCACAGGCGATGCAGACCAAGATGGATGAATTCCAGCGCGAAGTGGCAAACAAAGAAGAACGTGAAGCGAAAGAGGCCGAAGCCGAACGAACGGCTCTCAAAGAACGCCAGAGAGCCCAGCGAGAGGCATTTCAGGAAGCCGCACTGCTTCGCCAGCAAGCCGAAGAACGCGAAAGATTATCGCGCTTACGCGGCGGCTTGATGGGTCTATGGGATCGATTGAGAGGGGCATATAAACGCACGCTCGAACTCAACACCCAAGAAGCCGAGGCAGCTAAGGTGCGTGATTCGATTAAACGCGATCAAGTAGCTGCCGCACAACTTGCCCAGCGCCGTGAAGTCGTCAAGGAACGGGCGAAACAGCGCGAAGAAAACAAATCTGCAACCCGTGATCTGACCGAAGACGCTAAAGTTTTTCAAAAGATGGAAACCGACGCGGACGCGGATCGTGCGGCACGGCGAGAGGCGTTCAAAGAGAGGCGCCGAACCGAAGATCGGCCTCGGCGCCGCTCAAGGTCGCGTGACGGTCCCAGCATGGATAGGTGATGCCTAATGGATAAACATATCAATTTGCCGGAAGTTTGGACGATTAGGGTCAAACGCTCCGTTCTAGAAGCTGCTATCAAGCTAGAGGATGAGTTTGGTGATGCTGCGTTGTGGGTTGCTGACTCAAGAATGGGCCGTGACCAAGAGCAACACGAGCAAGTTCTTGCCAATGAAGTGTGGCGATATTTGATGGCGAAGGAATGCGTTGGAATAAATGATACAGCCGAGATCGTCATTTTGCCGGAATAGTAGTTTGCGTTTCAATATCCTGTAAAACTGAATAATTTTCAGCTAAAACACGAAATGATTGATTTTTCGCAGCTATCCTCAAACCATATCATTGGCGCACTCGTAGGTGGTGTTGTCGTGTATCTCTGGCTGAAGGCCAGAAACATCATAAGACGAGGACGGGCGCTGAGATTCGACGTTAGTAACGCCGAAAACCAATTGCGGTTTGTGCAGCAAGGCGATTTCTCGCCCCGGCGGCCCATCAATAAAGAGGCTTATCAATCGGTTTTCGTAGTTGCTGAAAAGCACCTAAGCACTTTACACGGCAATTATCGTATTTTTGCCGAGGTCGCCATGGGCAGTTTTTTGAAAACGCCCTATTTGGACTACGGATGGCAGCCCAAAGAAAAATGGAAAGAAAAGGCAAACAATGAGCGAGCGTTTAGATCAATCAACAGCAAACGCGTCGATTTTTTAATTATCGATGCAATAGGTATGCCAAGGCTGGTCATCGAATATCAAGGCTCAGGTCACTATCAGGGCAACGCCGAAGAGCGCGATATAGTGAAACAGAGAGCTTTAGAAAATGCGGGTGTCCCCATGTTGGCCGTCTTTCCTGATACACCACCCGAAGAAATAAAAAGATCAATTTCTGAGTATTTGTATCGTTAATTGATTCGGTTATTCGAAATCCATTTGTTGTTGGGTTGCCGTCTGCAACCCTGACACTCTGGCGAAGAGCGGGGTAGCAAGGGCAAGGAGAAACGGCGGCGGGCGCAACGCAGTGAGCCTCGGGAGACCGCCGCCTTGCCAGCGCGAGGGCAGCGTCCTTAGAAAACCGCGCGAGGGATCGAAGCCGCATGGCTGAGACCGCGTTAGCGGGCTCGGTTTACGAGAGCCCGGCCCGTAAGGGCGCACCCGTCCAAAGAAAGCAGTTAGAAACGTAACTTGTCGGTTAAGGCCGGGTCGTAGCGGGACAAGCCCCTTCTGTGGTCATCAAAATAGAAGTCTGTTGTTTCCCATTTTCCGTTATTCACTGTGACAATCTGCGTATATTGGCGTTCGCCAAAGCTTTCGCGAGTAGCATTTGGACAGCCACTTTTCTCACCAGCAACAACCCAAATACACTGTAGGTCTTTAGCATCTAATGCTTCTAAAAAATCCTGTTCTTTAACAAGTCCGATTGCTGAGCCGGAGCATGTTGCACTCGGATCATGAAAAACCATGTCGCCGTTTGGATTATGGAATTCGCCAAAGCGTGTCTCAGAGGGTGCCAGTGACAGCAGTTTTGAAAGCCACATAGAGGGCATTGCTACATCTGCGCCATTCGGCAGAGAAGCATCAAGGTGACTTTCCCATCGATACTCCATGACGGGACGAGCAACTTTTACATCAGATAAAGCGCGAATCCGGTCGTCGGCGAAATCGGAAAACCGATCTTGCCATGTATCGCGCCAAGGGAACTCTCGGAAAAAAGGGCCATCGGTAACATCCACGTGCTCCCAATCCGTCGGATCGACGAACGACCTCTTCGCCATCTTTCCTATGACTGACTTTGCCTCTTGTTTGGCTACGATGAAGCTACCGATCCTCATGAAAGCAGATCGGCGAAACGGCATCATGGGGACGCTGCCTTTATAAGGTTCGTTGTGGCTATAGAACGATTTGACGACGAGCCACGACTCGTCAGTCGGCGATTTGATTTTCACTACCTCTTTAGCATCGGGAATATCTTCGTCGGAAAACGGCCAGAGGGCGACTTCGTGATCCGTCGCATCGTCGTAAGTGATTGAGAATGGTTGCCACCACACAGGGGCGCTGTCGCCGTCATCTAGCTCAACTGGTAGGACTGTAGGATCAACGTCACGAACAAACTCAATATCACAAGAATGCGAATAAGCCATGGCGTTGTCCGGCCAATACTTGCTCATCCAGAAGTTATCGGCGCACGCGCAAAGAAGCTCACTATGCGCAAGCCATTGGTACTTTTTACCTATCCGTTCAATGCGGGGGCGTTGGCGACTGTTGTAGTCCGAAGGCTCTCTTGGAAACAGTTTATTTGTCCATCCGAAGCCGTAGGCTCGCTTCGCAATCCATCTCTTGGCGAATTCGGTGTCGAATTCGGGAATTCCATCGCCTGTTCCATCAAGAATGGCAGAGCCACCCAACGCCTCGAACGAGGAAAGTTCGTCCTCAGACAGCATGGTTGTAAATGCTTTGAGTGATTCTTCAACGGGGGTAAAGTCTGGCTCCGGCGCTTCATCCTCGTCGCCTTGACCAAGCCGCGCCCTTGCCGAAAAAACACGCAAGCCGAATTGTGCTTGATGATACTCGGCGTATTGTTTCTCCAATTCACGAAAGGCCAATATTTTCTCTGTGGCCCAGCCAGTTACAATTTCATCGAATTTCGCCTTGCGCTCATCTTTGGTCAGTGGGCGGGGATCCGTGAGCGGCACGTTCGAGAACTGCCCAAACCGTGGCTCAATTTCATAACGTGCAAAATCTCCCATCGCGCCGGCTGAGAAGTAGATTGATTTGTCTTCTGCTGCATCGGCGATCTCTTCTAGTTCGTCATTCGAGATTTCAGCTTCTGGCCAAGGCGATGAATAGGGCGGCCGGGCGAGCTCCATCTCTATACGCGCAGGCAAACAGTTATCGGCGAACGCTTTCTCCAATATTCCAAGCGTACAGTCACGGAGCATTATGTTTAAGGGAGGGCTGTTGGAGGAGAAAACCTTCTCCCATATCTCTTCACATATTTTCCCGTGCAAGTCAGCGGAGATGCCGAAACATACGGCACCGTAAATTGCTGTGTAGACACGTTCTTGCAAATACAAGTCATCAATTTCTGAGAAATTCCGAACTAATTTAACGGCAATGGCTGGGCGTTCTCGGATGACTTGCGTTAAGGCTTTCGTTGAGCGGTCCCTTATGGCGCGCGCACTCGTTGTAAAAAACCAACTTAGAGTTATCGAGGCCAGTTCGAGTACATCGGTTGACGCATATGACTTGTCGGCATTGAGGCACCACTCGATAAGGCGATTTACCGCCAACCACAAATCGTTTTCATCGTCATCAGTAGCAAATGCCAGTGCAGTCGACCAGACGGAGTCGCGCTCAGGCATCGACAATCCTGCAAGAAAACGATGCAGGCAGAGCGCGTTAAGCGGATGGTCCTCAACGATTGACATCTCGACGAGGATCGCCAGCCTTGGGTCTTCATATTGGTTTGGCAAGGAATTGAAGAGATCGAAAGTTCTATCTGAGATGGCTGCGTTGTCACGCCAGCGCAGGCTTTGGATAAATGCATCTCGAATCAGATATGAGCGATCAACGCTAACTCCAGCCGCACTTAGGGCGTCGTGCAACTCTTCACCACTAAATTTTTCTGGAATTCCGATTGCGAGCGCACCGAGATAGCGTTGCCCGGCTTCATGCCAGTTCGAGATGTCGGCGAATTTTTGAAAAGGGCTTTGTGGTCCAAATACATCGCCCACCGAGTCACATTCGGACAGCACTTGGCCGACGGCGAGCAAATCGAAAAACCGTTGAAATGAGAACCGATAAACCTCATCGGTTTGGGTCAGTTGCCCGTCATCAGAATAATCGAATACATGATCCTTACGAAGCAGGCCCTCACTACATATCGTCCTCAAAAAAGATTTTCCGGTTGTGCTCGTATCCGCGCCACATATCTCTCGAATGATTTGCGCGATCTCACTGCGACCAAGCCAATCTCTATTGGCAGATGTCATTATTTTGACTGCTGATGTGGTTAAACGGCGGATGAAGCCTGCCGAAAAATCTTCGTCAGGGAACAAGCCGATCAGGCGAAGTTCTAGCTGGTCGAGATAAAATGATAGAATTCTGGAGCTGCCCCGTAGGCCGCGAGGAAACGCCGTCAAGCCAGCTTCCTGCATTGCCGTTGTGCATGTCCTAAGAAATAGTGGGTTTATGAACTCAGGATTAAGCCACGGCACAGCTGGGCGTGTAATCCCCCGTTTCTCAATGTATTGGACGGCTGCTTGTTCTTGTTCCTCTGATGTCGTGAAACCACGATGAGTCACTTTGACAATCCGGTCGGTAATTGATTTTGGAAGGATAGCTTGCAGATATTCAGGTCTGCATGACAAAACGACAGTCAGGTTTGGATACCTAAGTACCCTTGTGAGAAAACTGCCCAAATGATTGCGCCAAACACGTAAGTCTGGCGCTTCGTTTATGGCGTCAATTGCAATGATGCAACGCTGCCTGCTGACCTCAGCCGCACAGTCCATAGCTTGGAGCGCCATCTCTAGATTGTACGATCCGAGTCCTAGTAGATTTAGGAAACTTTGATCGAGATTGTCTCCGATATGCTGCCCCAAGAACATAATCGATGGGCAATGCTCGTTGAGGCTTGTGGCAATTGCATCAGCGATGAGATGAGATTTTCCGATGCCAGCTTCTCCATCGATCAGGAGAACCCGTCGACTATCACATTGTATGTGGTCACTTTGATCGAACCATTTCAGTAGTCTTGCAGCTGGGTATTCCCAATCGAAAGCCGCGTCGAATGCATCGCTTACCATGCGGTATTCAGCGCTGTCTTTATCTTCTGACGCATCCAAGATTTGACGAATAGTATTGTTGAGTTCTTCATTCGAACTGATCGCTGATTGGATCAGTTCCGTCAATTGCCGAAATGAAACCCTGTCAGAAACAGGCTGTTTCTGGAGCTTCTCCACAATCGTTTTGGCGCGCGGTAGAATGTCAATAAGGCTGAGGAGGGTATTGATCTCTTCATTCTTTAAGCGCCTACATGAGTCTTGGAGCTTTTCAAATTTAAGATTGCGCTCCAGCTCTGCGAAGATTTCATCCCAAAAAGAAGCGCTTCGCGATAATGCGCCAAAAAGGCCACTTAGCTGAACTTCTACATGATCTTCGGGGTGAAACCGCTCATCCAAATCGGCGCAAGTCTCATCGAACTTTCGCTTAAACCAGTCGTGATTCATTAATGGTGTATCAAACCAATACGCGCGCAATCCCGAGAATTCGGGCTCCACGATCAAATCTAAAATGTCGCTAGCGGTAACGGGTACAAAGCTGACGACCATGCCTAAAGACTTGGCGTGGCTCTCCCAGCGTGCCTTCCATGTATCCCAATGCTCCCAGCCGCTCTTTCCGCGTCCCTTCGCGCCACTCTTGCCAGTAAGATCACAAGCAAGAGCAATCCGGTATTCCGAGAGATCAGGGTGCGTTGCTAGAGCTTGGTGAACAGATTTATCTATCTGCTGCCAATCAATGCTAGATACCTTTAGGAAATACTTGGCCTGATAGCCGACCTTCCGCTCGTCCTGTGTAATCCAATAGGCCTCAACGCCACCGTCTCCGCCAGCTCCCTCAATACGCCTAAATTCTTTAGCGTCATGTGGCGGCGTCCGCTTTGCGATCTGGCAATAAAACTCCTCGAAGCCCAAATTTGGCCCGCCATGGTCTTGCCGAATGTCTTCAAATCGAATGCCCATCTCACCGCACAACATCTATGTTCCCGCTGCCAACTAACGAATCGGAAGCTATGTGGGAGATTGTACCAACTACATACCTTTCGCCAAATCGGCGAGTACTTTTGCCCGAATGCTTGTGGTTCATCCCAAAGTCGAAAACATATTAATAGGACTCATCTGAAGATCGGAATGAAATAGCAGGGGATTGCACAAGGGGCGGCACGCCTCTTTGCCGAAGGCCGTAAAGCGACCTGAGAGATGGCTTGGTAATACCAAGCACATCTTGCGTGCGTGCAGCGTTTCTTCATTCTGCCATTGAATTAGATGCTATCCAGTATGGCTCAAATGACCCGGCAGTGCTCACTCTTTGGTTTTGATGTTGAGATAATAGCGCGTGCCTTTCAGCTTACCGCTGCGGGTTAGTGCCCCCATCTCGACGAGGTCATTCAGGTCACGGGTTGCGGTGGCGCGTGATGTGCCCGTGATGCTGATATAGTTCTCAGCACTGAGGCCGCCGGTAAAGCCGTCCGGCCCCTCGCGCAGCATACGCAGCAGCGCTTTCGTTTGTCGCTCGTTCACGCGCTCACGCAAGCGATCCAATAATTTAGTTTTCTCGATGGTGAAATCGATAAGATTTTGCGAACGCGCTTGTGCGGCCAAGACCGTATCGGCGAACCACAGTAGCCAATCGGTAATCTCCAGCGGCTTATTGTTTTCCTCCAGCGCGTCATAATACGCCTTGCGACGTGTCTCGATGGCATGCGCCAGGGCAATCAGAGTCGGTCGCTCCAGCGCTTGCGAGAGGGCCAGTTCCGAAATGCCGCGCCCAATGCGTCCGTTGCCGTCCTCGAACGGGTGGATACTGACGAACCACAGATGTGCGATCCCCGCGCGCGTAAGCGGCGGCAGCGGATGTGCTTTATTCGGCGCGGTGTCGTTAAACCAGTCAATAAAGCGCGCCATCTCCGCTGCCATGCACGCGGAGGGCGGCGCTTCGAAATGCACCTTAATGTCGCCATACGCGCCGGACACAACCTGCATCGGATCGGGGTGCGTGCGGTAACATCCAACATCGGCGATATCGCGGCGCGCGCTCATGACCAGACGATGCCAGTGAAACAAGGTTGCATCGTCAAGCGAGCGATCAAACCCCCGATACAGCGCCGTCATCATGTCGGCGATGCCTTTCTCGGCGGGCGGAACGCGGCGATCCTCGCCGCCAAGCCCAAAGTTCCGCCGCAAAGACGATTGCAGCGAGGCGCGGTCCAGAAACTCGCCCTCAATTTCCGAAGTTTTGTAGGCTTCGGCGCTGATCACCTCAATGGTCAGCGCGGCCTTGTCGTCTTCGCCCATATGGCGCAGCGCGCCCTGAAACAATCCCGCACGCTGTAAAAACCGCGCCTCAAGGTCTTTTAGCTTTTCAGCGTCCCAAGTAAAGGCCGGCCAGTCAGGCTTTTGCCAGTTCCAATGTTGTTTAGCAGAGGCCATGAGTTATAAGTGTCCTTTTTATAACTTATAATAACATATATTCATGATGCATAAAAGTGGCGTTTATGCATCACGCTATACTTTTTTTATGGCAGTGACCGTTCCAGCTATATCATTCTCTCCGCCCATCACCGTCCAATCCTTCACGCTTGATGAATTCAGCGACGACCTCGGAAATACCGTCATCTCCCTTGGCGCGCGATGACTGGGCCTGTTGAACCGGGTGTGTCCCAAATCCGTAGTCGACAAATTCCTCGGTGATTCGCCAAAGCATTTCAATATATTCAGTTTTCTGCTCTTCCGTCATATCCATACCGTCGAGATGATGAATGAACTCGTTTAAGTCAGGTCTCATGCAGCCTCCAATCCTTCCCGCATAAAGGCTCTCGATACCGTCCGGGGATGCACGTCAAACAGGCTTGCAATCTCGGCCACGCCCTTATGCCCTTGCATGATCTGACGATGAGCCTCGGCAATATCATCGATACTCAGCGACCGTGGTCGTCCCAGTGTGACGCCGCGCCGTCTTGCGGCCTCAATTCCTGCGGTCGTGTTTTCAACGATAATATCGCGATGAAATTCTGCCACAGCACTGAAAATGTGGAACACCAATTTGCCGCCCGGTGTGGTCGTATTGATCCCCTCGCTCAAGGAAACAAAATGCACACCATCGCGCTCTAATCGCACGAGTAGATCAGCGAGATGTAAGACAGAACGACCCAACCGATCCAGCTTGAATACAATCACGCTGTCTCCCGCCTTTAAGCTTCCAAGCATATCATCCAAACCGGGGCGCGAGTTCTTCGCACCAGAGACACCATGATCTTCGAAGATCGCGTCACAGCCCACGGCTTCTAGGGCATCGCGTTGCATACGAAGGCGTTGGTCTTTGGTGCTGACGCGGGCATAGCCAATCTTGCGTCCGGGGCATTCGATGAGGGGCCAAAAGGGCATCACAAACCTCGCTTTTCAAAGGGAACCGAGCGGACAAAAACGAACCTTTCTGTCATCCCCGCTCTGAAAGCGCTTTTCAGCGTATCGGTGTGATGCGATTTCGTTAATACTGGCGGAATTCCACAATTTTTCAAGTTGTAATTTATGTAAATCATAGTCATATACGCTTTGTGACAAATATATTCAATTATGTCTGGCACGTATAGAAACATATTATCAATAGATTACAATTCTGTATTTCATAGTTATTCACATTTACTTGCGAAAAACTGGACAAATGCATCCAAAAGGCGTATAAACAACACATATTTAATGTATTTTATCGGCGTGTTTACGCCCAAAAAGACGATGAGCATATTAAGAAACACATTTGAAGGAACAAGAGGCAAGGCCATAGCCGGTGGACTAGCGGCTATGATGGCGGTGGCCTCGTTAGGTGGCGTAGCGCACGCTCAAGATATCGCTTCAAACAATCCGAACGTCACAAAAGTATCCACCTTGCCAACTTCGACTTCACAGGGCAAACCTGTCATTTTTCGCGTAGGTCCAGGATTTAACATTGGCGAAGCAAACGTGATGGCGGCCTTTGTCGAGAGTAAAGGTTGCCCTACAACCGTCACAACGGAACGCGGTTTTCCTAAGCGCCTTACTGTAGAGGTTGGTGACTACTCATCCCGCTTTAGACAGCCGGGTGATGCCGGCGCTGCAGCCCTTATAGAGTGTGGTGGGCAAAGTTAATTAGCCTATACCAGGATGGTTAGGTGGCGCTATCGCCGATGTTTGTGTTGATGAGTTATCAGGCTTGTCTTGGGCTTGATTTGTGGGTTCTGGTGCCTTGTCGTCCAGCGTATCTGAGAATGACTCATAGAGTGCAGCGGCAACCTCGTCGTTTAGGTTTTGCTCATTTCGAAGAGCCTGACGAACCTCACTCGGTGCTTCGCTAATAGCGAGTTGTACATAGGCTGGGTAGTCTGTTGTACCCTTGAATTCTTCCAAGTCAGCTAACTCGCCCTTCAATTGAAACAAATTAATACGTGTTTTAAGCAGGTCATTCACACCGCTATCTTCCAAAATTCGATCAAGGGTGAGTGGACCAGCATCTGACACAAACGCATCAATCTGCCTGACGTAATCTTCCGTTCCCTTAAAATGCTCTAAATCTTCCAGTGTCAATTTCTGTTGCTCAAGCTGCTCACGCTCACCTGTTTTCTCTACAAGTTTTTCGGCAACGCTTAACAAATCTGCGCCGACATCTGCTTTGTCCTGAATATTCTGCGCCGCAGTCTCATTGCTCAGATTTTCGGCTAACTCTGATTGTTGAGCCTTTACCTTTTGAATCTTACCATGAACTTCCTGCCATTCTTTCAGCCACGCATCGTATTCTTCTTGTGTAATTTTGCCCTCGGCTAACAGTCTTTTGTGAGCCTCAATAGCGGCATGATTCTGCTGATCCTCTGGCAAGTCTTCAATTGCTGCTTTCTCCTCGGGGCTCAGGTGACGGTCTAGCAAACCAGAGCGTTCTTCATATAAGTCTTCTAGGCGCTCATTCAGGGCAGCTTGCAGCGCTAGGATTTGTTGCATCCGCGCACTGGCGTCGGCGCGGAGCTTGGTTTGAAGGCGGGCGGCTTCTTTTTCTTTAGCGCCGAGCCCTGTTGTTTCAATGCGACCGGCGCGAGTGCCTGACATTTCAGCGCGGCGGTCTTCATCGAATTTCTCGCCTTGAAGTCCACGGGTTAGTGCTGCGCGTTCCGCTTCGCTCAACGGACCTTGCGCGGTGGCAACTTTGCCCTCGACCTCGATACGTTCGATATCATTTTCTTGATTGGCGTTGAGGGCCTGTACGCCGCTACGAACGCTGTCTGCGCTTGGGGAGGTATCGAATTGGCCGCTTAGCGGCGTCAGACCTACGCGTGGCTGGAATTGCTCCGGCACGCTCTCACGTAGTCTTGCAGCTTCGTCTGAAATCCCCATTTCGTCCCTGTGCTTTTTTGTTGTATTATTTACAACAATTGTTGAATTATATTGTTTAAAATTAGTAATCAATACTTATTCCGTATGTATAAAATAGACGAAAATTGTTAATTATTATGTAAAATTAGATCATATTTGAGATTATTTATTATTAAATTTTATTCAAATGTCATTTTGGGTATTATTCTTGAATGGATAGCGATGGAAAGATAACGAATGACAGGCTGTTAAACGCTATATCTGCCTCTCAATTTGGCAGCATATCGCGCCTTGCGGAGCATCTAGGCGTTCATTACCGGAATGTCGAAAGCTACGTGATAAAAGAGCGCCCTCCTGTGGATCAATACGGCTATGTGAAATATGACGTGGCGGCGATATGTGAGGCGTTAGGGCAGGATATCGAAGTGCTGTTCTCAGAGGAGCTGAACGGGCAATCTTATAAATTCGATGACGGCAATCATCCCGGTAAATACGGACCGCGCCCGAAAAAGAAAGATGTGCCGAAGGATTTCCCAGAGCGCACAGTATCGCCAGAGCAAGCACGTGAAGTTGTCGCGTTACTGGATATCAGAGCGCTGGTGAAAGCGGATCAGACGCAGCCTCTTGCGGAGGCGTTGCTTCGCCGTCTAAAGCCTGATGATTATGATGTGTTCCGCCGAATGGTGTTTGAGGGGATGGGGGCGGACGATACAGCTGATGCTCTTGGCATAAGCCCCCGCGCCGCACGGTCGCGGTATAAGAATGCCCTGCGGTTCTTGAATTCACCTGCGACGTTGCGGTTGCTAAAAGGCATATAAACAATCTCGCGATCCATTAGTCGGATAGATTTGATGTTTTCCTAATTAGAAATGCGTTTCTATTTATTACTTACATCCGACTTCTGTAACTCGTGCGTAACAATCAACAACGCGTGGTCTGTCACAAGAGGTAACAATATGTATGCCAGCTTGACAGCTCTCACGTGCCGTATTGGCAAAGCTATGTTCGCCGGTGGAGCAATCAAATCGCGTTAAGCACTGCGATAAATTATAGACGGAGCATTTTGAATCAGCAGTTGTCCGGTTGAACTCGGTCGTTGTTGTCCAATTTTCATGGCGACTCCAACCTGATGGGCAGAGATTTTCTGCATCACTACATTCGTCAATAGAAACATTGGTAGCAGTTGAGGGCGGATCATTTGGGAATTTTCGCCAGCCTACACCTTGGAAATTATCTACATAAGGACACGCAGATAGGTCGACTGAAAATTTACAAACACTTTCACCGGCAGTAACACCCGTCGCAACCACGGTTCCCCCAGCAACACTACAATCTGCACAGCTATTTGCCCCGCCTACAATAAAACAGTCTGGCCTTGTCGTGACGTTCCACGGGTTCACGCTCTCGCCGATGGTGAGGGCAGCGCTGTGTAGTGTTTCATAAGTCGCATTTGATGTCAGGCGTAGCTGTACATATTGCCCATTGTCGATTGTGCCTGCCGCCGATGTGTAAGCAGGGGCGGTCGAACACGTGGCATCGTTGCAGATTCTATACTCCGGTGTGCCATCTCCGCTAACCGCAATATCCGTAGCGTCATCAATATTGGCGATTTGGATTATAGCCGTTTCGGTTGCAGTTGAAAGTTCACCGCCGGTTTGATCGACAAAGCTGAAGGCATCGGGCGTGTGGTCGTACGGGCATTCCGCCATACCGCTTGTGACATTGAAGATAATCGCTTCCGCCGACTGGCATTCGTCGAGAGCGATCAGGCCATCTCCACCGCCGCCCTTCATATTCCACCACGTTGTGCCGTCACAAAATTGTACGGTTTTATAGTCGATGTTGTAGATTATCTCACCCTCGACACCGACCGGCGAAGAACATTCCGCATATGAAGCGGACGGAAAGGCTAGCAGGGTTAAAACGCCAAACAATAGTAGTTGTAAAAATAAACGGATCACGATTTCCCAATATCAATTTGTTTTAAAATCAAAATCGGCCACCAGATCACTCTGGCAGCCGGGGAGTTGATAACCGTCATGCAACGGCGCAGCGTATTCACACTGACGCGCTATTATATTTCGCCGCCTCCCCAACCATAGGTCGAGAAAGCAGCATCACTGGTAACGGCTTGATGCTGATTAAGCCGTGCATGAGGGGTTATCACGCCCCGAGTCGGATAAAATTCCGACCATTTATAATTATACATTATTATTTTGTATTTTGTATAATTTATTATGGACTGATGTAGATAAGTGTTTTTCTTTATAAATCTCAGATAGTTAGCAGAAGACACAAAAGCAGAGGTTATCTTTTATGCCGTTCCAATCTTTGTATGTCGTCGTCAATGTAAGCAGACAGCAACCGATCTACGAGCGAGCCCACGGCAAGCTCGCCAAAGTCAGAAGGATCAGGCAGGCCGTTATTCAGCTTCTTTGACTGGTCACGCGCCGTTTCGACTGCCACAGCATGAATGAATCTTTCCCGAAAAGTCGTAAGCCGATCCTTATCCAATTCACCGCGAATGCCGATACGGGCATAGAAGGCCGCAATCATATGAATGATCTCGACCAATTCATCCGCGTGAGCTTCCGACGACATTTTTTCTGTGATGGGGCAGGCCCGGCATCGAGGCGCCTTGCGATTTCCGAGCCGATAGTTTCGATGACACGTCGTATTGAAATGGCATTCGGCAAGAACGTCGATGAACGCAGTTTTGATCAGTGCTTCGGTTTCAGCGTCAGAGACGATCAGTAAAGCGCGTTTGCTACCATGCCATCGATTAAACTCTGGGCGTTTCAGCAGACCACGTAAGTGTAGATACTCCGCCCGCACCGATTTGGCTGACGTGCCAATGGATTTGGATATTGCCTTGATGCTGATCCCAGATGCGAAGCCGTAAACCAACTGAACGAATTCCGCTTCGCCGATCTTCGCGCGGGCGCGGAACTGGTTTTTGGATTCGTAGGATATGGCCATTATTTAAACGCATCTCGTGTTTTATGGAATTACAGATGCTTAGCCTACGGTCCCGGTTAACC
>TARA_R110001592_G_scaffold37449_4_pt1 | contig 15054 bp, 10 predicted proteins | sample TARA_R110001592 | Tara Oceans TARA_R110001592 (sample SAMEA4398387) | marine metagenome | biome: Polar Biome; feature: [SRF] surface water layer (ENVO:00010504); material: water (ENVO:00002006), including particulate matter (ENVO:01000060) such as... | depth 5 m
GTTTCTTGGATTCTTTTTCCTGCCTGGTTCTAATGGAATATGTTCCATTGACATAACTCTAAAAGTTACATCTTCATCAGAAATAGTGTCTAAGTCTACTGCAAATTCTTTTTGCTTAGGCTTATTTCTATAGTCTCCTGTACCGTGCTCTATCATTGCGACAGCATACGCTTCGCTTTGTATCCTTGATGCTTGATTTTGTTTTGCTTCGAGAATGGTCTTTTTATTAATACTTTTGACATCGTCTAATATAATGTCGTTCTGAAAGTATTTCTCATCAGATAGCCAGCAAAAACTCATTTTGCTTTTGTGTATCTCCTTGAGAATATCTTTGTTGTTGAGGTAATTAACCTTCTTAGGTGCCGCCATGTGTTCTCCAAAATTACGAAATTAAACAGTTATTATACATTATACTTAACAAAAGTCAAGAAGAATTTGCATTATTCGTGAAAAATTATAACAGTACTTAATAATGTTGATAAATACTACTATAGGAGACATATATGGGATTTGACAGAGCAAAAAATGCCTTTAACGGGTTATTAAACAGCAAAATTGCAGAAGCAAGTAGTAAGTTAGGAAATAAAAACCCTCTTGCAAAAACATTCTTTGATCGTATGCTTGGCTCAGCGTTTCCAGGATACGGCTTACCTTCTAACCCAAATACAAACTTGACAGCAACAGAAATTGATGCCAGATTAGGTGCATTATTATCAGAAGCACAAATAGTAGCCAATGCTTCCGCGGCTCTCGACACAGACGAAACACTTAAGAATTCTTATGATTGGAGAGCAAGACTTAGACCCAAGAAGGGTGGTGAATCAGACTTTTACCAAAAAACAACAGGTAATCCTGAGTTTGACGATTACTTACTAAGACCTATCGAAGAGTCCGGGGGCATGGTTTGGCAGTATACTCCAACCATCATGGTTCAAGGACAAACAAATTACGGTCAGGCACACAACCAAGGTATGAACTATCAGATAAACACTTTTGAAAATTCATTACCGCCTGCATTACCGGTATCAGCAGACTTTACCGCAAATAATATTTACGAAGCACGTTACCTTTTAGCAATTTTTACGTTTTTAAAAATATGTGGTAAAGGAACATTTGGTGATTCAGCAGTCAAAAGTGGAGATTACGGCAGACCACCACCTGTGTTACTATTTGAATATATGGGAGATCATATGTTTAATAAAGTACCAGTTGTTGTTACCAGTTATAGTATTACTCTACCTGAGGAAGTTGACTATGTTCCTGTAAAAGTTGGAACTACAGTTACGCATGTGCCTACTCGTACAAACATAATGGTTAACTTAGAAGTAACATACACACCACAAAAACTCAGAAGGCAATTTAGTCTTGACAAGCTCACTAGTGGCGAAGCATACAAGGATGGATTTATTTAATGGCTGTATATAAGAAAACTAGTTTTTTGCAAAACGCAGAATACAGAGACAATCAATTTATGGATGTTAATGTTGGTATGCCTAGTATTGGTAAAAGCATCAGCGACGAAACATTTGTAATAACACCTGAGTACGAAGAGAGACCAGACAAACTAGCATTTGTGCTATACGAATCAACAACACTATGGTGGGTGTTTGCGGCAAGGAATCCGGATATTTTAAAAGATCCGTTAGGAGACTTTAAAGCAGGAACTACTATTAAGTTACCTGCGAGTTCTTCTATACAGAATATAACAGGTTAATATGGCCACCGATATACCTAAATATGATGACCCATACGTAGGCCCAGTTTACGGCAACGTTCTCGATAACTTTGCTAACTCTACATATTACGCAAAATTATACATGCTTAGATCATCATTAAGTCTAGCCGCTCACTCTGGTGTTGCTTCTATGGACCCTTCTCTCACAGGACCGCCTGGAGATCAAGTAATACTTGCACAAACAGGTGTAACTGCCGCAACCATTGACGATATAACTATAGAGTCTCTAACAGCAACAGACGGTCCAAATGCTATTGAATTAAAATTTACTATCAAGCAACCAGGTGCGGCAACATTCTTAGACCAAATGGCCCTATCGCGGTTATACCTAGGTCAAAAGAATACTGCAATACCAGTGGTGTTTTTAGAAATAGGATTTAAAGGATATACTGGAGATTACGAAGACGAGGACTCAGAAGAGTCTGGAAAATTTGAATCAGATATTGCTGGTCCATATCGATGGAAATTACATATAACAGATGTTAATGCAGAAATAAATCAAGGTGGTAGTTCTTACGACTTCACTGCAATACCATCAAAGAGCTATTCGTTTACTAGTCCGTTGTTTAAACTGCCAACAAACTTTGCATCAGTTGGTAAAACAATTACAGAACATGTAACCAGTTTGCAGGAACAATTAAACACATACCACAAAGACGTGCCAGATCACGACGTTGCAGATGAATTTGAGTTTGATTTAACTGGACTTATAGGCAGTGAATCAAATGAAGATGGTACAAATAAAGCAGGTAAAATTACCAATGAGGATTTATATACCAGTGCTGATCAAGATGCTGACGACAGAAATAGACTACTAAACGAAACTTATGCAATAGGCGATGCAGTTGAAGGAAGACAGGCATTTGTTGATGCTCCTCTAGACGAAGGTGAAGAACCTGAGCAAGTTTTTGATCAAGACAAAATCATGGTACCAAAAGATATAACTATAGAAAAATATTTTGCAATCCTGTTAAGCATGAACGACGAATTCCATCAGAAGATTTCCAGAAAGGAAACACTTGATGATCCTGCTTCAGAAATCAAAAAAGGCGATGCATACGTTTATTGGTTTAAAATGACAGCCAACCTCAAACAACTTGGATGGGATAAGAAAAGAAACAAATATGGTCACAAAGTAACGTTTAAACCAGTACTATATAAAAGTTCAAGAGATGATATTGTAGTTGATGCCAAAGAAGCAGTGGTCCCTCAAAAAGATTACGAATCAAGAGCTCAGCAAATAGTCGACAGCGGCGGACTTAAAAAAGCATACAATTATATATTTACAGGTCTTAACGATCAAATAAAAAGTCTCGATATAAAATACGATAACGGTATAGCATTAATTCTTCCACCGTCGGGCGGAGCAATAGGTTCTGCGGCAGTAGTGTTAGCAGAAAAGGCAGGAACAATAAAAGCCGATGAAGATGTAACACTAGACGGTGTAGTAGAAAATCTTATAGAAGCCAAGAAAAACGAAAGCCTAGCAGATAGTTTTAAAAACTTCATGGATAGCCTTAGCAAACTAAAGGATGTTGCGGAGAGCGGATTATCAGGTTTTGTAGATCAGCTCACTGATGCTACAGGCCTAGACATTGACATAATAACAGGCGCATTACGAGATGGCAATGAAGCAAATCAACAGGCATTATCAGATGCATTAGATGTCAAACAATTACAGGACATAAAAAAACAAAACGAAATCAATAACCCATCAGTTGAATCCTTTACAGAATACACAGCAAATGTAAGCCAATACAACTATGCTGTAGATTTAACCAATTCAATGGAACAGAGTAACAGTTTAACTGCTGACCAATTAGAAGATCTTGGATATTTAACAGTAGACGAAGTCCAAGAAGCAGGAGAGTTATTGCCTAAAACTACGGTTACTGATGCTAGTGGTAAAGAGCCTGGCTCTGATGCGGCAACAATTAAAAAAGGTAGTGTTTCCAATACATTGTTTGGATTCATAGCAGGACAACATCAAGCAGACTTGGCATTTATGCTAGAACTAGATATGACATTAAGAGGCGATCCGTGGTATTTAGGTAATGACGGCGATAAGTCTAGTAACGAAGCTCAAGCAAACTATTACGGCGATGATAATCACTTATACCTAACTTTACGCTCACCAAAAACATTCGATTTGGACTGGAGAGATGAAGATAGTGATATAAATACTGGTTATTGGAGAGGCGATGGCTTGTCAAGATCATTTGGTGGAGTATATAGATTGATTAGTGTGGTAAATTCTTTCTCTGGTGGTGAATATACCTGTGAAGTAAATGCTCAGAGAATAGTACCCCCAATTACTAGTAAACCCAAAGCAGTTACCGACATGGAAAACGCAAAAAACTTCTCTGGTCAAGTCGAAAATAAAATATATAGCGACGGCCTTGATGGTATGCCTCCAAGAGGATACTACAATGATTATCAAATGAATTACTGGCAGGTAAACGGCAGTCTACCTCCAACAACTCAAGACCCTGGACAAGAATAATGGCATATAATAGTAACAAACAAAATCAGAGAATGGACCAAGGCAAGTCCAAATACATTGCTAGTATTAGTAAACGTAACCTAAGTTTAATTTACAGGGCTGAAATTTGCAATGTTAAAGATTTAAGTAGATCAGGTCGATTTGAAGTGTTTATACCTGCACTAGATGGCAGTAGAGGTAATACTAACTCACATATACCTTGCACATATACATCACCATTTGCAGGTGGAACCAATGTAGAAGGATTAGGATTAGATATCAAAGACCCAGTTGGCACACAAAAAGCATATGGTATGTGGATGGTACCACCAGATGTAGGCAATGAAGTTCTTGTGGTATTTGCAGACGGTGTTGCCAGTCAGGCATGCATGATAAGTTGCATGTTCCCAGATAAATTAACACACATGGTACCTGGTATGCCATCAGGAAAAAGTTATTCTGATCCAAGTTTACTAATGCCTGTAGCAGAAAAAAATAGACGTGATGAAAAACCAACACACAACGATGCTGTTAGACCTGCACATTTAGACCTAGCAGAAGGAATAACAGTTCAAGGATTATTACAAGATCCGCTAAGAGGTGCAGGAACAAGTGGCTCAAGAAGAGAATCGCCAAGTGAAGTGTTTGGTATACTTACCCCTGGTCCAAGAGATCCAAAAAACTTTAATAATAGACTAGGTGGACATCAGTTTATCATGGACGATAAACTAACAAATTCATTAATAAGACTTCGTACTAAGGGTGGAGTTCAAGTATTGCTTGATGACACAACCGGCAGTATATACATGGTTAACAAACGTGGTAATGCGTGGTTTGAATTAAATGCAAATGGCGATATAAACTTATTTGGACAAGGTTCTATAAACGTAAGATCAGAGCAGAACTTAAATTTACGAGCTGATAAAAATATCAATATTGAAGCAGGACAAAACGTAAACATGAAAGCCGCAGGTGATAGAAAAGCAGATGGCGACTATGCAGGCATTAATATACTAGGAGCATTAGGACTACCGCCTAAAGGCATAGGTGGTAATATTAGATTTGAAGCCGCTGGCGAACTATCAGGATTTGGTACTAGAAATGTACAAATCACATCAGCAGGCGGAGACATAGACTTTAATGCCGCAGGTAAGATTGCAAATTCAGGAGCAAAGTTTGATGTATTCACAACAGGCATTTCTCAAACTTCTGGAGACGGCATTTCAATGATAACAACAGGGGCATTCCAGGCCATAGCGGCCACAGGAGCAACATTAACATCAGCGGCGCCAGTGTCGTTGGTTGGTTCTACAGTATTACTAAACAGTGGCATAGGAGCAATACCAATGCCGGCCATTCCGGCAATACCGGCACCACAAATAGGCACAAACAAATTCAAGGATGCGGCGGCCAAGCCAGCAGAGTTTAAAAGACCCGAGGATGGAGAATAAGCATGTCCGATGATCCAATTTACACAAAAGGAGAAGGCGATTTTCTAACACAAGAAGAATTGATTAGAGCGGCAGGTGGTGGCAAGTCTAATAATACCACTGCAGGTGCCGACGGCGAGGAAGGTACTGAAGACGCTTCTAGTAAAGAAAGTGGTTCTCAATCATTGGCTCCAACCGGAGGCTTACGAACAGGAAAAGTAGACGAGATAGAATCTATCTGTCAAACAACATTAACCAGTGAACCGTATATAGGCCATGCAACAGCAGATGCTGTTGTTGACTCAGCAAAAAAACCAGCACAAGATCCCTCAGTAGAAGAATCACTTAATCCAGCCTCTTCAAGTAACGAAGGTGGTAAACCAGATGATTTCCAAACAACAGAAGGCTGTAATGTAGCCGTAGGGTTTGAAATTAATGGGGTCATAGTTAAGGCCAGTGAAGTAGTTCAATCAGCAACAGGTACAGCAACAGGTATTGTCGACGTTGCTAATGGCATGGTGCAGGACCCAGGAGGTGCGGCGGCTGGTGTCCTCGATAGTGCGTTAGGCGGCAATCCTGTGTATGACGAAGCATTAGGAATTCTTAATAATTTTAACACAATGAATGCTAGTAAGTTAGTAGAAATAATGGGACTAGGTGGAATGATTGCTGGAATTAAAGCGGCATTACCCCCAATAAGATTCCCTACATCAAATGCACTAATGGAAAAAATAATAGGCTTACAAAAAGAACTGTCAGCATTACAGGCTCAACTTAATCAATTTGGTTTAGATAAGTTAGGCTTTGACTTAGACTTACTGTCAGCAGATATGCAAAATATGAAGGGTTTAATTAACGATGCAATAGCAGTTGCCAAAGATGGACAGGACTTAATAAACATTTTAAAAGAAAACGGAATCACAATGCCAGTTGATGGTGAAAGAATTTTTGAAGATGCATTTGGTAATAAACTAGTAGATTTTAGTGCCGGATTAGGTCCAGTAGGTGCAACGTTAGGTCTAATCACAGACATGAATAAAACATACAGTACCATAGCAGATGATATTGATGTACCTTTACATGAGAATGGCAGACTTGCAATTACCAGTTTTGCTCAAAGTGTGGGTCCTGAAGTTTTTGCTGGAAGCAGAGTCAGAGACTTCCTTAATGCTGGTAGAAATGATTTGGTTGGCCGAGAAATGCAAAAATGGGTACTGGATAAACCCGGCGGTACAGTAGATCCAGTATTAGTAGGAAGAAGACAATACGAATCTCAATTTTTCCAAACTCCAGATGAAATGGATATCAACTTTGGAGAATTAGCAGACGGTGGAACTACATGGGCCGAGTTAGCATACATGCTTAAAAGGCAACGTGAAGAGTTCTATGTCAAGAAGACATCTGAGGATGGTCCAGCAGACAGTTAACCGTTGTTTTCGTTGATTTTCTGTGTAAGTTCGTTAATTCTTTTATAAGCATTATACTTCATTTCCTGCTCACTAGCAACTTCTTGCTCTAATATTTTAACTCTACTTTCCAGATTCAATGCCATCTTTCTATAAACTTCTGCTTCTGTGGTTTCATGATTGGGCATACATATATTTACATAACTTGTGTAAAATCCTATAGAATATAGGTAAAAAAGGGCAGTTGCCTGCCCTTTGTCTAGCCGGTTACCATTTTCCGCATTTCTGCAAACTCTGGCGGCACAACTTTGGAGTTGTATCGAAAATTACCAACAAGATTGATTGTGTTAAACAAACAATACTTCTTGGCTTTTGCATCATAGATGCCAAAGGTGACATAACGTTTTTTAGATTCGTAAATCTTAATAAAACTAGCACCAGTTCGATTACGTTCTTCCGCATGTGCCCAAATATCATTGAACACGTTAGAAAGGTGACGCATTTCTATCCCCTTTTTGTTAATTTTAGGGAGTAACTACGAAAGTTACGGTATCACACAATGAATGTGCTTATATGTATTTAAACATAATACATACATCTAGTCAACCTTTTTGGTAAAATAAAACCCATTATATTGATTCTGATAAATAACAGTATGGCTAGATTAATAGGGTTCAGTACAATAGACAAAGGTAAAGCACCGTTTCGTGTGCTTGGCAAAGATTGTGTATTACGAGACTTACAGAATGAGTTCTACACTAAGAAAGGAGAACGCCCAATGAGACCAAGTTTTGGTTGCATTATTTGGGACTTGCTCATGGACCCAGCAACTGGAGAAGTTGAAAAACTTGCCAAAGAAGATATACAACGAATTTTAAAAAAAGACCCTAGGGTAGCAGAGAAAAAAGTTAAGGTAATTGTACTAGATAATTCAATTAGTGCAGAGGTTGTAATTGATGTTGTTCCGTTCAACTCAGTAGAAACATTATTCCTAAATTATACTCAGCAAATTGAAGAAGGTATTAGTTAATGGCTCAAAATAGACAAAACAACTTATTTGCCGCTGAAGATTGGAAAATAGCCTATAAGGCATACAGCGAAGTAAATTATCAAGCATACGACTTTGACACCATGCGTGGAGCAATGGTAGATTATGTTAAAACAAATTTCCCTGAAAATTTTAATGATTACATTGAGAGTTCAGAGTTTATTGCTATCATAGAACTACTAGCATATCTATCGCAATCACTTGCTTTTAGAATGGATATTAATACCAGAGAAAACTTTTTAGAAACAGCAGAAAGGAAAGACTCAGTATTTAAACTAGCAAGAATGTTAGGATACAATCCTAAGCGAAACATTCCAGCAAGTGGCTTGATGAAAGTAACAAGCATTAAAACTTCCGAACAACTTACAGACAGTTTAGGTAGAAATTTAAGTAGTAGAATAGTTTACTGGGACGATGCAAACAATCCAGATAGTTATGAACAGTTCATAACAATTTTAAATTCTGCAATGAGCAGTACTAATAGATTTTCCTCGCCAATCAAAGCAGGAGCAATTAATGGTATACCAACAGACTTATATCAAATAAACACGCCTATCAACTCTCCAATAAGTTATAATAATTCAGTGAGCGTTGGCGGAGTTAATAAACAGATTGGTATTGTCAATCCAGATTTTAAAGACAACAGTCATTTCTTTGAAAGACACCCTGATCCAACAAACTTATTTAATTTAATTTATAGGAATGATGGCAAAGGGAATAACAGTAAGAACACAGGGTTCTTTGTTATGTTTAGACAAGGACAACTAGAGTCAGCAGATTTTAACTTTACATCACCTGTTGAAAGTAGAGTGCAAGATATTCTTGTTAATAATATAAACGAGTCCGATGTATATTTACAAGAAGTAAACAGCAACGGACAAGTATTAAACAAGTGGGAAAAAATTCCTAACACAGTTGGCCAAACATTAAACTACAACAGCAAAAGTTTAGACACAAGAAACTTATATTCAGTAGAAAATGTAGGAGATAGTAATGGAATTAGATTACGTTTCCCCGATGGCGAATTTGGAAACGTACCTGTAGGAATTTATAGAACATGGTATAGAGCAAGTGACCCGTCAAGATATACAATCAATCCAGAAGAAGCAAAAGGATTAAGTATATCAATACCATATACAAATGCCGCAGGTAAGCAACATCGATTAACAGTAACTTATAGCCTACAGTATAAAGTAGGTAATAGTTCACCAGCAGAAAGTTTAGCGGCAATCAAAGACAGAGCACCTAAAACATTTTATACACAAAATAGAATGGTGTCAGCACAAGATTATAATGTGTTTCCAGAAACACAAAGTTCCAATGTTACAAAAATAAAAGCAATTAATAGAACACATTCTGGGCATAGTCGTTACATAGATATAAACGACCCAACCGGTACATATCATAATATTGACACGTTTGCCGATGATGCATTTATATACTCTAACAACACAAATCATACGCAAGAAATTATTGTTAACGATGCTACAACGGCTCTAGAAGTTGTTTCAAGTATTATACCTAACGCATTAAAAGATAGAAAAGTAAATAATTTTGTTTACTATAGAATGAGAAATGCATGGACAGACGCATCAACTGGCGGAGCCTATGCAAACTTTAGATTCGAAACGCAAGACCAAGTTGTTTGGAATCCTCTGCCGCTAACCGACACTAGTAAGTCGGGGTACATCAGCGAAGAATTTACTGATGGAAACAGGAATGTATTAATCAATACATTAACAGCAACAGCAATGTTTAAAGAAAACACATTCTTAAAATTTGTTGATCCATCAGACACTATCGGTGGTTCTAAATGGGTAAGAATAGTAAACATAGAAAACTCAGGACAATTAAGTGCAGGATTAAGTACTAGCATAGGGCCAATAACATTAAGTGAAGATGTTAATGCTCTTTGGGAAGTTAAAGAAGTTATAGTTTCTATGAGAAAGTTATTTTCTACTAGTGAAATATCTGGAGATAACGGCATCGAAACAGCCATTAAGAACAGAGAAACATTTGGTATAGGGTACAACTTACTTACTGATACATGGTATAAAATACCTAGCACAGAGCTAACAACTGCTTCAAAAACAGGTTCATATAGTTTAAATTCTACCAATAACGGCCCAAACAGTTGGGTTATACTCATGGAGTATAGTGCTATTGATGTTAATAACTACAAGTATAAAATGACGATTCGTGGTAACGAATATGTTATACAAAGTGAAGCAGACCTTAAATTTTATAATGTTAAATCAGTTAAAACATTAGGAAGTGATAATAAAAGTAACAAAGATACTGTTATTATAACAAGCACAAATACAAAGCCAGGCACATCAGAAACATTTGAATGGAGCGGCTTAAAGTGGAAAAATACAGAAGTAGGACTTGCTATAGAACCAATTGGTTTAGCAATTAATATTCCATTAAGAACTAGAGATACCAAGGCAGTAGACGTAGACACGCAATGGGTAAGTAACTTTGGAATAATGAAAACATCAGGAACAACAGTTGCCGATCAGGTTGCATACAATAGATATGTAGAAGAAGCAATTATAACTTTAAACACGTTCCATCAAGTAGGTGGCATAACAGCAGAGACAAATGTTGTTATAGCAAACAACATGGGTACCATACAAAGTTTGCCTAGCAAAATTAGTATACCGTTTAACAGCACAACATTTGGTTCAAACTTTGTTGATACGTCAGAGGCAATACCTTACATTATATATAGACAACTACCTAATGAAACCAGTATAGGTGCAGAGAAAATATTTAGAGCAAATGCACAAGTTGTTACTGCAAACGGTGTATCTGGTACAGGTTCAGGCTTAGACGATACAGTTAAGTCCTGGGGCACAGACGGAGCAACACAAGATAGCTCACCAGACTTAGGAAGACTATTTTTAAAATCATACGATACTGTAACAGGTGTAGGAAAATTAGAATACACAAGAGTACAAAATGGAGACTATCATTATTCCAGAGACGGCTCTGCAAATCCTCCTTATAGAGATAAACTAGTTATACATTACGAGAATAGTAATGAAAAATTAGATAAACCAATTGAGTGGGAAGTAGTAGACAGTTTTAAAGAGACTGACGGATATACTGATAACAGAAAAGTTGTTGTTGCTCCATTAGATACTGATAATGATTTAGTACCAGACAGGCCAATACAGTTCTTGGAATATGTAGACTCAACAGACTATGTGTTCTTTGAATACTATACAGATTTTGATGGTTATAGATATGATAAGCCGTGTAAGGGAATTATATACGACTTCCGTAGAGAAGAAAGTTTAGATGTCAATGACACTAGAGATATAATCTCACCAACTTCTTACAGAAAAGAAAACAAGTTGAGTACTGCTAAATGGATTGTTGTTAAAAATAAAACAGTAGCACTACAGTTTGAAAACTTAGTTAACAGCAAAGGACTAATTGTAACTACTGCAGACGATATGAAAACATATCAACTAACACCACTAAGTACAGCATCAACACAAATTAAATTAAGTGAGACAACAGATTACTTTGTTAAAAATGGAAGAGGCAGAACACAAAATACTGCCGCTCCTTTTATAGCACCTGGCACTATACGTTGGAATCATGTAGCACCGAGTGATGTAAGAATTGATCCAAGCATCAGCAACATTGTAGAAATGGTTGTGCTAACTACAAGTTATTACACAGAAGTAAGAGAGTGGCAGGCCAGACCTGTTAGTACTTTCCCACTAGAGCCAACAAGTGATCAATTATCATCAGAGTTTTCAGGACTTAACACATACAAAAGTGCTAGTGACAGTCTAGTATATAGAAGTGCTAAGTTTAAATTACTATTTGGTTCTACTGCTGATGAAACTTATCAAGCAAGATTCAAAATTGTTAAACTATCCGATCAGATTAGTGACAACGAATTAAAAGCACAAATAATTACTACTATCAATACATACTTTAATGTAACAAACTGGGAGTTTGGAGAGTCGTTTTACTTTACAGAATTAAGCTCTTACATACATCAAAGACTAGGTAGCAACATAGGAAGTATTGTTATACTACCTAAAAATACTGCTGGTAAATTTGGAGAAATGTTCCAAGTAAAAGCAGAGCCTAACGAATTGTTTATTAGTACAGCGACAGTTAATGATATCGAAATCGTAAGTAGATTAGACAACCAAACACTAGGAACATAATAAATGTCTGAGAAGAAAGTTTATCAAAAGTTACCCGCGGTACTTCAAACTACTGCGATTAAAAACTTTTTTGAAAGTACAGTTGAACAGTTATTCAGCAAGTCAAATGTAGAACCAATACAAGGATATATTGGATCACCAAGTAGTGATGATGTTAATGTGTCAGGTAAATTTCTTGCAGAACCAACAACAACTAAAAGATTTTATGGATTGACTCCAGCAGTTAATACAATTAATACTACAACAGGAACAAGCGAAAACTTATTCTTTTATGATGAACTAGTAGAGACTCTTGAGACATATGGTGTTAACACAAAGAATCATAATAAAATTTTCTCAGAAAAATTTGCATCATTTATACCACCAATAAACATAGATAAGTTTACAAACTACCAAGAATATTATTGGTATCCTTATGGACCTACAGCAATATCTGTAGTAGGAACAGTTACTGATTACATAGATATTGATAAGGATGTTATTGGTAGCTCAACATTCCAGCCTGTGGGAGGAAAAGCATTCCGTAACGGTATGGTTGTTACATTCTCCGGTGATTACGTTACGCCAGTTTCTAAACATAATATAGAATATGTAGTACAAGGTGTAGGCGAAAGTATTACCTTAGCAAAAAAAGAAATAAATTTAAGTGCAAGATATACATCAACAATGTACTCCGGTACAAGTATTGATTTAGAATACAAAGTAGCAGGTGCAATAAGCGATACCGTTACATATACTGCCGCACAAACAGGTGACGCAATTACGTCAGACGTAGGTGAACCAGAGTCGTACATCAAAGGTAGTAATGCACCAGGACTAAAAGCAGAAATAAAAACAGTTAATGTTGGTACACTAAGTAGGTACAATGGTTCAACTTCTATAAGCGACGGCACAACAACTATAACAGTTAATCATACTTCATTAGCACCAAGAAACATAGTAGAACTAGTTGAACAATTACAAGCAAAAGCAGGGTATAGTGATTTAAAGTTTACAATTAGTGTAGCCGATAGAGCACCAATAGACTATGTTGTACAAGAAAAAAATGCTGTTAATAACAACACATGGAGTAGAATTAACTTTTGGTATCATAAAAATAACTTTTTAGATGCAAGTGATTCTCTACCAAGCAGATCGTTTCGTGCAAGTAGACCAATAATAGAATTTGAAAGAGAATTAGAACTTTATAATCACGGCACACAAAAATCCATTGCTGACGTTGATGCAGTAGCATACAACTATACTTACACAGACTTAGACGGTAGCCTGTCAACTACTCTTGTTGATGGCTTAAACAAATTAAATTATGGTAACATTATTTTTACAAACGAAGTTACTGCTATTGCAAAATATGTTTACAAGTTAACAAAAGTAGTAGGTGACCCTACTATCAATGTTACATCAAGTGGAGGCTCAGGCGCACAATTTCAAACAGTAATTTCTGGTAAAGGCAGAGACAGTAAAATTAGTGCTGTAACTGTTGATGCCGGAGGTACAGGATATGTACAAGGTGACACAATAACAGTTGGTACATCAGCACAAAATACATACGGCACAGGCGCTGTATTAACCGCTACAGTGGCGTCCGGGGCAATAGTTGGGGTAACAGTAACAGATGGTGGTACAGGGTACTACAAAGACGGACAGTACAGATTAGAGCAAGTAGGCGACCCTGCTACTAATCCTGTAGGAGCAGTAGAAGGTAATGCATTGTTTACTCCATTAATAGCAGAAATAAATCAAACAATTTCAGTTATAGGTGGTGAAACACAAATTGGTAAAGAATTTCGATGGGACGGACTACAATGGTTATTGTGTCAAGAAAAGTCTCTACCTAATCAGGCTCCTCTATTCAACTTGTATGACGGCTCGGGCACATTATTAAATGATGAAGCAATATACCCAACGTCAACGTTTGAAGGTAATAAGATATTTGGGTACGCAACAGATGTACCTACAACTAATGCTGTAAACATCAGCAAAAGTACAATAAAAGATACAGAATTAGGAACAGAATTAGTGTACAAGCAATACAACGCACAAAGTGAAATACTTTTTGAGAACTTTATAGAAACCGAAACATATAACTATACACCGTTTGGTAGTAACATTACAACAGGTGTAACATTAGGTGCATCAAATACAGGTGGTCCATATTCAATAAACGGGTACTATCCTTTGTATGCAAAAGAGCTACTAGCACAGGCGGCTGGCGACGGCACAACACACGAACATGTGTTTTTTGGAAAGACGTTTTATATGCCAAATGGGTTGATTATGGGCACAACACAATTCCATGGAAATTACAACGGAACACTGAATTCTACTGCACAAACTTCAGCAGTAACTCAGACAACGCAGACAACCTCTACTGTAAATACCACGAATTCTACAACGATAAATAGTAGTACAAGTACAACCGGATCAAGTTCCGGTTCAGGTTATGGAGGCTCGTACTAATGGCGACAGTTAATTTTGTTGGCGCAACTAACACCGTTGGACCTTTTGCAATTAATGGTTATTACCCACTTTATGCAACGGAGACAGCATCTAACACACATGATGGTGGTAACGGTACTTCTCACATGCATGTGTTCTTTGGACAAAACTTTTACATGCCAAATGGCCTCACACTTGGTTCAACTTATTTCCACGGTGACTACGACGGTTCATTAACAGCGGAATATAATCAGTCTGCTACAACAAATAGTGCATCTAATATTCAAGGTTATCATTACTATAAATTAGACAAAACTG
>TARA_R110001592_G_scaffold38529_3_pt1 | contig 15045 bp, 11 predicted proteins | sample TARA_R110001592 | Tara Oceans TARA_R110001592 (sample SAMEA4398387) | marine metagenome | biome: Polar Biome; feature: [SRF] surface water layer (ENVO:00010504); material: water (ENVO:00002006), including particulate matter (ENVO:01000060) such as... | depth 5 m
TTCTACAGGAAGCTCAAATGTATCCTCTGGTTAGTGTATAAATATTGGTATGCCTAATTATAGTGTAGAAAATGTATCTAATAAAAGTAAAAGATCAAGTCGTATATACAAAGACCTAGATTTAGACTTTAATAGAAATGTAGTCACTAATGATGTAAATAAATTGACTGACGCAGAGGCAGTTAAAAGAAGTGTTAGAAATTTAATTCAAACTAATCACTTTGAAAGACCTTTTCACCCGGAGATTGGTGGTAATGTAAGAGCATTATTATTTGAGCCAGTGACACCATTGACAGCTCTAAACTTACAAAGAAAAATTGAAGAAGTTTTAAATAATTTTGAACCAAGAATTAAATTAGTACAAATTATTGCTAAACCAGATTTAGATAGAAATAGATATGCAGTATCAATTAGTTTCTATGTAATAGGAGTAGTACAACCAATAACAGTAGAAACATTTTTAGAAAGATTAAGATAAAATGGCAAGTAATAAATTAGAAGTATCGGAATTAGATTTTGATAGTATAAAAAGCAATCTAAAAACATTTTTACAAAATCAATCAGAGTTCCAAGATTATAACTTTGAAGGATCAGGTTTCGCAGTTCTTTTAGATGTTCTTGCTTACAATACTCACTACCTAGGTTTCAATGCTAATATGTTAGCAAATGAAATGTACCTAGACAGTGCTGATGTTTAGAAAAAATATTGTATCGTTGGCGAAGATGTTAGGATATACTCCAACATCACCAAAAGCATCAGCAGGAATAATTGATATTCTAATTAATGATGGTTCTGGTTCTGCAGTCACAATGACAAAAGGTACAACTTTCACATCTACAGTTGACGGAACGACTTATCAATTTGTCACTAACGCAACTCACACAGCAACACCACTAAATGGTGTTTACAAATTTTCAAACATATCTGTTTTTGAAGGTACACTAGTCACTTTTAAATATACAGCAAATAGTTCTGATCCAGATCAAAGATTTATTATACCAAGTGCTAATGCGGATACTTCTACATTAAAAGTTTCAGTACAAAATTCAGTATCAGATACTACTTTAAATACTTGGACAAAAGCTACAGGTATTACATCAATTGACCCTACTACAAAAGCTTATTTCTTACAAGAAGGTGAAGATGGAAAATTTGAAGTTTATTTTGGAGATGGTACAGTAGGTAAAAATTTAGATGATGGTAATATAGTAATTTTAGAATATATTGTTTCTAATAAAGCTGACGCAAATGGAGCAAGTCTATTTACTCTATCAGGTAATGTTGGCGGATTTACAAATGTTTCAATCACAACAGTTTCAAGTGCTCAAGGTGGAGCGGAAGCACAAACAAAAGAATCAATTAGATATAATGCTCCTTTACAATATGCTAGACAAGATAGAGCAGTCACTACTTCTGATTATGAAACACTAGTACAAGAATTATACCCAAATGCTCAATCAGTTTCAGCTTGGGGTGGAGAAGATGATGAAACTCCAATTTATGGTGTAGTAAAGATTGCTGTTAAAGCAGCATCAGGCTCTACACTTACCGAAGCTACAAAAGAAAGTATTGTAGCTCAATTAAGAAAATACAATGTTGCCTCTGTTAGACCAGAAATTGTTGATCCAGAAACTACATCGCTAGTATTAACAACAACTGTTAAATATGATGAAAGAGCAACAACTAAAACACTTGACACTTTAAAATCAGATGTTATTACAGCATTAACAGCTTATAATACTGATACATTAAATAAATTTGATGGTGTGTTTAGACACTCAAAAATTATAGGTTTAATTGATAACACAGACAATAGTATATTATCTAATGTCACTAGTTTAAAAGTTAGAAAATCATTTACTCCTACATTAAATACATCAACTAGATATGATGTTTATTTTAGAAATGGTGTTCACAATCCTCATGCAGGCCACAAGTCAAGTGCTGGTGGTGTAATAAGTTCAACTGGTTTCAAAGTTCCAAATGATACTAATGTTTATTACCTAGATGATGATGGTAATGGTAATGTAAGAAGATTTTATTTTGTAGGTGCTGTTAGAACATATGTAAACAGTACACAAGGTACAATAAACTATTCAACAGGACAGGTCACAATTAACTCATTAACAGTTGCAACAATAGAAAATATACGAAGTGCAACATCATCTGTAATTGAAGTGACTGTTGAACCAGCGTCATATGACATAGTTCCTGTAAGAGATCAAATTTTAGAAATAGATACAGCAAATTCAACAATCACAGTAGAGGCAGATACCTTTGTTGGTGGCTCTGCTGATGCTGGCGTAGGTTATACAACAACATCTAACTACTAATGGCTAAGTTCACAGACAAAATATCCAACCTGGTCAATCAACAGGTTCCAGAGTTCGTATTAGAACAACACCCTAAATTTTTAGAGTTTTTAAAAACTTATTATACTTTTATGGAGTCTGCCGAGTTAGGTGTGACTTCTGTTCAAACAACTGACGGCATTCAACTAGAAACAGAAACTGCTCAAACAAATGAATTAATTTTAGATGGTTCTCGTATTGATACAGATAGAACACAATTAGATGCTGGTGATAAGATACTTTTGGAAAGTACAGCTTTTGGTAAGTTTACTAGAGGTGAAACAATTACTGGTCAAACTTCAAAAGCAACAGCAACAGTTCTTGCTGAAGATTTAAATAACAATAGACTTTTCATATCAGCACAAGATAAATTTATTGATGGTGAAACAATAGTAGGTGCTAGTTCAATCGCAACAGCAATAATCAATAATTACAAACCTAACCCTGTAAACACAATACAAGATTTATTAAACTTTAGAGATCCAGATAAAGCAATATCTAGTTTCTTAACAAAGTTTAGAAATGAGTTTTTAAACACTCTACCTGAAATTTTAAGTACAGGTGTTGATAAAAGAAAGTTAATTAAAAATATTAAATCAGTTTACAAAGCAAAAGGTACTAATCGTGGACATCAATTATTTTTTAGATTGTTATTTGGCCTAGAATCTGAAACAATATATCCTAGAGAAAATATTTTAAGAGCATCAGATGGTAAATGGAGTACAAGTAAGATATTAAGAGCACTTACTGTAAATGGTGAAACATCACAATTAATTGGTCGTTCAATAGAAGGTGAAACTTCTGGTGCAACTGCTATCATAGAAAACATATTTAAATTTCAAATAGGTATAAATGAAGTATCAGAATTTATATTAAACGCTGATACAATTGTAGGTACCTTTACTACTGGTGAAGTTATCAGAGGTACAGCAAGTGATGAAGATGATATTTACATTAAAGCTACAATCACAGGAATACCTAGTACAACAACAATTACTAACGATGGTAGTTTGTATAGTGAAAATGATTCGATAACAACAACTGGTGGTGGACAAGGAGCTATTGTTCAAGTTGATGCAGTTGGTCGTAGTGGTATTACAGAATTTATAATAGCAAGTGGTGGTTCAAGTTATGAGATTGGTGATGATATAGTATTTACAAATACAAACACAGGTGGTGGTTCAGCAAGAGCAAAAGTTTCAGTTGTTAATGGTGGTATTACAACAGAAAACGGAACAGTTGGTGCTACTTCTACTGATCACATTGTATTAGAAGATGAAACAACTAGAGGTGATTCGTACACAGGAAATAAGATTGTACAAGAAAGTGGATCAGGCTCAAACGATATTACAGATATAAGAATTATATCAGCTGGAAATAATTATAAATCTTTACCAGTGGTAGCAGCAGCTACTACAACTGGCTCAGGCGCAGTTGTCTATGCTTATGGTACAGATATAGGTAGAATACTAGGAGTAAAGATTATTGAGTCTGGCGCAGGTTATGAAGCGTCACCCTCTCCACCTACATTAGCATTACCAAGTTATTTAATTATATCAAATTTAACAGGTTCTTTTTTAGCTGGTGATACAATTTCAGGTGTTAACAGTTCTTCAACAGCAATAACAGCTACCGTAGTGTCTTATACATTAAGTACAGGTGTATTAAAAGTTTCTAGTTCAACAGGTGTCTTTGCTGAAAATACACCTATAACTTCTAGTGGTGGTGCAACTGCTACAGTAGAAAAAAATGATTTAGCAACAGCAACAATGACAATAGGTAATGTTGTTGATACAGCTGGTACTTTTATAAACCAAGATAGTTGGACTTCCGAAACTTCAATGAGAGTACAAGATAGTTTATACTACCAAGATTTTTCTTATGTAATTAAAGTTGGTCGTACAATAGCTGACTGGAGAGATAGTTTTAAGAAGACTATGCATACATCTGGTTTTTATTTTACAGGACAAGTAGATATTCAATCACAAATTGATGCTCAAATAAAACAGATAACAGGAATTAATTCTGGTGTAGATTACGAACAAATTGCATCAATTGTAAATACTTTATTCTCTACAATATTTGGTAGAAGATTAGGTACAACAGATGATGGTACTTCTTTAAGAGCAAATTCTGAAAGAGGAATTGATCCAGATTTTACAGATAGTACAGTTGAACACTTTACACCTAATACAAGAGATATAACTTTAGTTAGACATATGAGATTTGACTTGAAATTTAAAGAGTTAACTACAATTAGAAATAATACTACCAAATACGGTAGAGCTGTAGCTGGTCCTAACTTACACTCTTTATCTCATTTAATATTAAATACTCATTACGCTAGTCAAATACAACTGGCACAATTAAACGATTTAAGATTAATGGGAACACTAAATGCTAGTATTGATGGTGAATTAAATGTTTTAGGTGATTTTTCACATAAACTAAAAACTCAATTTGCTTTACCAGCTGAAATATTCCATATATCTAACGATAGTTTTGATGAAGATAGAGCTTCATTTGATAATACAAGCATTACCTTTGATGCAGTTTAATTATGATTATAAATAATAATAACAGGAAATTGATTGTTAAGATAAATGATAAAGTTTTAACAAAAGAGGAGTATAAATTAGAAGATAATAGTATTACTTTTAAGACACCCCCTAAACCAAATGATAGAATATCACTATTAAGAGAGAACAATGGCCAAACAAATAATTAATATAGGAACAACTGCTAACGATGGTACAGGTAGTACAATTCGTGCTGGTGGTGATTTAGTTAACGATAACTTTACAGAAATTTATACAGCATTAGGTGATGGCACTACAATTACTTTTTCAGTAGCAGGCGCAACTAATGGACAAGCATTAGTATTTGATTCAGGTACTGGTAAATTCAAACCAGGTACAGCTGCAGCAAATTCAGATTTCATTGTTTCCGGTGATGGTGGGGCAAATCAAACAATTTCAACTGGCAACACTTTATTATTAGCTGGTGGTACAGGTATTACAACAACTGGTGTTGCAACAGATCAAGTATCTTTTGCTATTGACGCAACTGTATCAACACTAGCAGGTACACAAGAATTGACTAATAAAACTATTGCTGCTGGTAGTAATACGATTACAGGATTAACTACTTCAAACTTATCAGGTAGTGCTGCGATAACAAGTGGTCAATTAGCTGGCTCTATCGCAAACGCAAAATTAGCTAATTCAATAATTACAATAGAAGGAAGTGATTCGTCAACTGATACTGTTGCTCTAGGAGAAACATTAGTATTCGCTGGTTCAGTCACATCAGCTATTTCTGGTAATACAATTACATTAACAGGATTTTCTGGTGGTACAGATTTAGACCAAGCAAACGCAGTGGTTAGAGATGTAGGTTATATATCTCATAGATCATCTTCAGCTACACCTACAAAAACCATAGTAGTGACAGTTGCCGCTCAAGCAGCAGAACATTATTATAATGGTACAGGTTCATCAAACAAATTTGTTTTAGATGGTGACCAAGGTCCAGCTTTACAATTATCACCAGGTATATATAGATTTGACCAAGCAAGCGGTACAAACTCAGGTCACCCATTATTATTTTACCAAGACCCAGCTAAAGCTGAAGCATATACAACAGGTGTCACTACAAATGGTACACCAGGAAGTGGTGGTGCTTATACTCAAATAGTTATTGATAAAGATACACCTTTAACATTATACTATCAATGTTCTAGCCACGCATACATGGGTCATGTTATACAAGTCGTTGGTGGATTTTCAAATGGTGCTTTAACATATTCAAACGGTACTGCTACAGGAGATGGTTCTACAACTACAACAACTATTTCAGCTGGTAGAGCAGTTAATGATGTAATTGTGACAGTAAACGGATTAATATTTGTTCCTACTACTGACTATACAATTTCAGGTACTACATTAACATTTGCTGCTGCGCCAGGCGCAGGTAATGAAATTTCAATTAGATATTTACCTTTATCAGGTTCTGCTACATATACTAATACAGCAGCAACAGGTGATGGATCAACAGTAGGATTTACAATCGCATCTGGTAGAACAGTCAATGATTTAATAACAACAGTCAATGGTGTATTAATGACACCTACAGATGACTATTCAGTTTCAGGTACAACTCTAACATTTGTGACTGCTCCAGCAGCATCTGCTGAGATCAGCATAAGATTACTAAGGTTAAACTAATATGGGTACAATAACTAGAAATTTAGCTTACAATGTTTTAACAGGTGGTGTTATGAATAGACCACTAATAGAAAATGCTTCAATAGCCAATGCTACATCAATACCAGCAGCTGGTGGTGGGTCATTTACGATAGTGTCAAAAAATACTATTACCAATGATGCATATGCAACCTTTTCTTCAATAGGAAGTCACAAATCTTACTTATTTACATTTAATCAAGTACACCCAGAAGATGATAACCAAGATATAATGTGGCAACAGACATTTGATGGGTCTAGTTGGAATGGTCCAAAGTATGGTGGTTGTAATGAATTTTTATCAAGTACAACTGGTTCACATGGACAATATTCTTATAGAGATGATTTTAAAGTTATTAACAATACTGGAAGTCAAAAGTTTTTTAGAGATGTTGGAAATAATAATGAGGAAGCAATGAATGGTTGGTTATGGATATTTCAACCAGGGAACACAAACACATATAAAACTTACATGGGAAGAACCTGGGGAAGTATAGGTGATATTGCTGGAACAACTGATGGAACAGTAGCGCATATGTTTAATGGTTTTATTAATGCAACTTCTGCTATCACAGGATTTAGATTTCTGACTCCTTCAGGTAATTTACAGTCAGGCGTAATAACGCTTTACGGATTGGATCAAAGCTAATGGGAGCAGTCACTAGAGCATTGGCAAATAATATAGGCGCAAACGGCGTATTGGACGCTAGTGCTTTTGCTAATGATAAATCTTTTGGAAATATATCAGCTTGGCCATCAGGAATTGCTGCAGGTAATACAGTTTTAATTTCAACAACTACTATTTCAAGCGATACAACAAATGTGGATATTACTGCTGGTATTAATAGTTCTTATCCAACTTACATATTTAAGTTTATAGATTTAAAAGTTAAAACTGATGGTGCTAACCTTGGTTTTTATTGGTCAAACGATGGTGGATCATCTTATGGAGTAGCTGTCACAGCAACATATGCTAGAACGGCAGGACAATCAGCATACAGTTATGAAACAGATAAAGATTTACATAATAGTACAGATACTGTAAGACTTTCACACTCTCAAGGTAATGACTCTGATAGTGGTATGTCTGGATATATGTTCTTATACAATCCATCAAGCACAACATTTTATAAAGGATTTCAAGTGGATGGACAATTTTTTCAAACTGCTAAAGAAAATTTTTACTATCATTGTCACGGTATTATTAGAACAACATCAGCTGTCAATGCAATAAGATTTAATACTTCTTCAGGTGATATTTCAGGTGGAATAATAAAACTTTACGGATTAAAGGATAGTTAAAATGGGAGCTAGAGCTAGAGGATTTGCGAACGGATTATCAAGTGGGGGTAAATTATTACCTTCTGTTATTACTAATACAAATATTGCTAATTTTACAAGTTCACCATCAGGTTTAGCATCTGCTGGTAGTATGACTAAATTAACTCACGCTGATGTAAGTGGTGAAACTACTATTGATTTTAGTTTTACTGGTACATACAAAGAATATATGTTTGTTGCGTCTAATTGTAGACCTAGTGCTACATCAGAACCAGATTTTAAATTTAACTGTTCTAGTGACGGTACAAACTTTAATTTAGCAGCACAAAGTAGTGTAAATAGAACAGGGTCAAGTTCATCTCAGGAATTACACCAAATTTATAATTTACCTGGTCATGCTGGTAGTACAACAGGTATGTTTTGGGGATTTGATATGGAGGGTGCTAACCAAGCTGACACTGCTGGTAGTATGGTACTTCATATTTATGACCCGCATTCTACAGGAATAGGAACCTCGTTTATATATGAATCGTGTGCAGTACATGATGCAGTAAGAGCTGATCATTATAGAGTAGGTGGTTATTGGGAAACTACAGCAGCTTTAACAAAAATAAGATTTTTTAGAGATACAGGAACCTATACAGATGGTTTAATTACTATGTATGGTCTTTCGTAATCTATTATAAATAAAAGAGAATAAGGAGAAACTTAACAATGCCAAGATACAAACTAGTAGATGGAGTAAGAATCCAATTTACTGCTGACGAAGAAACGGCTAGAGATAATGAAGAAGCGGCACACGCTGCTGCTGCAGGCACTAGAGCTCTGGCTAATTTAAGAGAACAAAGAAATATTAAATTAATAGAAACTGATATTTGGGGTCTATCTGACTTTACAATGTCTGCTGAAATGACTGCTTATAGAGCAGCTCTTAGAGATTTACCTACTGAATATGATACTTCTGATAGTTCAGCTTTAGCAGTAAATTTAAGTAATTTAGTATGGCCTACGAAACCATAACAAAAACGATTATAAATATTGATAAGGAAATAAAATGCCAGCAATAATAACAAATAAATTTAGAATACACAACGCAGAACAGTTTACAGAGTCTTTTACTGAATCTGGAGCAAATGTGTATTACATGGGTATTGGTAGACCTCAAGCGTTTGCTACATCAACTAGAGGTGATAGTAGAACAACAAATGAGGGTTCAGATTCAGCTCCTCTAACACCAGTAGATTCAATACAAGATGAGTTCTTTTATTTTGATGATATGTTGGCGGCTAAGAAAATTTCTAGTTCAGATATTTCATATGTTATACCAAGAAGAAATTGGGCAACAGGTACAGTTTACGACTATTACAGACACGACTATGGTAATAGAATAACAGGTGGTACTTCAGTACAAGCAGCAAATAGTGGTGCGACTACTTTATTTGACGCTACTTATTATGTACTATCAAGTGCAAACCATGTTTACAAATGTTTAGATAACAATAGTAATGCTAATTCAACAGTAGAACCTACTGGAACATCTACATCTATTTTATCAACTGGAGATGGATACAAATGGAAATATATGTATTCACTATCAGCGGCTCAAGCAGCAAACTTTTTATCAACAGACTTTATGGCAGTTGCAACTGATTCAACAGTTAGTTCAGCAGCTACTGCTGGAGCAATAAATGTTGTAAAAATTAAAACTGCTGGTGCAAGTGGTACTAATGGTACGCACACTAGTATAGCAATTAGAGGAGATGGTACAGGTGGAGTAGTGACTTGTGTTGTTTCTGGTGGTGCAGTCACATCTGTGACAGTCACAAACGCAGGTTCAGGATACACTTTTGGATATATTAGAGTTGCAGATATTGTGGCTGCTGGTGCAACAAGTTTATCAGGTACAGAATTAGATTGTATTGTTGAGCCAAGAGGCGGACATGGATTTAATGCAGTACAAGAATTAGGTGGGTATTTTGTAATGTTGAACACTAACTTTGAAGCTACTGAAGCAGCAAACTCTGGTGACTTTACAACTGCAAATGATTTTAGACGAGTTGCTTTAATGAGAGACCCTAAGTCAGGTGGTTCGGCCGCATCGGCAACTACTTTAAGAGGTACAAAAGCAGTTTTAGTGACAAGTCCATCTGGTACTTTTACAGCAGATGAAGAAATTAATCAAGCAACTACTGGCGCAGTCGGTAAAGTTGTAGAATGGGATAGTTCAAACAATATTCTTTATTACATACAAACAAGATTTAATGATGAAGGTGTTGATACTAACGGTAATCAAACAGCGTTTTCTGGTACTAATACTATCACAGGACAAAGTTCAAGTGCTACAGCTACACCATCAACTTCATCAACAACGGTAGATAGTATAGCATTTACAAGTGGATATAATGCTGGTGAGTTAGACGCTGATGTTGGTGATGTTTTATATGTAGAAAATAGAGCACCAATTACAAGAGCTTCAGATCAAACTGAGAATGTTAAATTAATAATTGAATTTTAGAGGGAAAATAAATGCCAAGTCCAACAGACTTTAACCTCTCGCCTTATTATGATGACTTTACAGAGTCAAAAAAGTTTCACAGAATACTTTTTAGACCGTCATTTGCAGTTCAAGCGAGAGAATTAACACAGTCACAAACACTATTACAAAACCAAATTGAGAGAGTTGGCGATCATCTGTTCAAAAAAGGAGCAATGATTATCCCTGGTCAAGTATCTATTGACACAGAGTACACATCTGTTAAGTTAACAAGTATTGCAGGTTCAAACACATTAGCACAATTTACAACGGGTACAACTATCACAGGTGGTACTTCAGGTGTAGTAGCAAAAATTGTTTCAACAGAAGCAACCGATGGTACTGACCCAGATACTCTTTATGTAAAATATAATAAGACTGGAACAAACAATACAGATTTAGTATTTTCAGATGGTGAAACAATCACAGGAACAAATAGTGATAGTGTTTCATTATCAGCAGTTGTAGCAACTACACATACAGGTTCAGCTGCAGCTATTGAAACAGGTGTATATTACATTAATGGTTTTTTTGTACAAATAGATACTGGAAGTTTAGTATTAGACAAGTACACAAACACACCATCATATAGAGTAGGTTTTACAGTCACAGAAAGTTTTGTGACACCTAATGATGATGCAACATTAAATGATAACGCAGCTGGTTCATCAAACGCAAATGCTCCAGGCGCACACAGATTTAAGATATTACTATCACTTGCTAAAAAAACTTTGGCTTCAACAGAAGATGAAAATTTTTATGAAATTGCTAGAGTAGAAGAAGGAATTACAAAATCTATTGTTAGAAGCACTGAATATGCTGTATTAGAAGATACACTTGCTCGTAGAACATTTGACGAATCAGGTGATTATGTTTTAACTAATCCAGACTTTGATGTTAGAGAACATTTATCGTCAGGTAATAACAGAGGTATCTATACAGGTGGTAATGGTGGTTTAGCTACTAAACTTGCTCTTGGAGTATCTCCATTTAAAGCTTATGTAAAAGGTTATGAATCTGAAAGAATTGGAACAACTTTTGTTGATGTAGAAAAAGCTAGAGATTTTGAAACAGCTAATAATCATAAAACAAGATTTAATGTAAAAAACTTTATTAATGTAAACAATGTTTATGGACAACCAGATGTAGGGTTTGTTTCTGGTGATGTAGAAGCTTTTAAAACAGTTAATTTATTTGATACAAAAACAGCTGTTAGAGGAACGCAACAATCAACTGTGGGTACAACTGTACCACAAATTGGTCGTGCTAAATCTCGTGGTTTTGAAACTGTATCAGCAACTGAATCAAGTGATATAAACGCAACATCTTCAATATACAGACACTACTTATTTGATATTGAAATGTTTACTCATCTAAACTTAACAACATCTGCTTCATTTTCAACAGGTGAAGTTGTATCAGGTGCTACTTCAGGTGCAACTGGTACTGTTCAAAGTATTACAGTTAACAGATCAGTAGCAGCTACTTCTGTTTCAGTAGCAAATCCAGGTGTTGTCACACTAAACGCTCATGGATTTAGAGATGGTCAACAAATTAATGTATCAGGTGGTACAATGGAAATTGGTGGTGGTGCTTATACCCCAGGAACATTTACTGTTAGAAATGCAACAACTAATAATTTTGAACTATTTGATTCAGCTGGAACAACATCACAGAATGTCACAGCTCACTCAGCTGGTCCAACACTAGCTCACACAGTAGTTGTACTATCAAATGTTTCAGGTACATTTAGTGCTAGTGAAGTTATATCAGGTGCTACTTCTTCTGCGACAGGAACAATTCAAGCTGATACTTTAGGATTCAATGGAGTTAAAACAAGAGATATAAACTCTGTTAAACAAATTGGTATGGCTGGTTCTCCAACATACACAGCAGATGCTGACACAACAAGTACATACGGATCAAATACTACAATTACAGGTAATGTCACAGTAGCAAATAGTGATGCAACTGTATTTGGTAAAGGTACAAACTTTACAACAGATTTGAAAATAGGAGATACAGTTTCATTTACAAATAACGCAAACGGAACAGTATCCGGTATAGTTAAGTATATTGTATCTCAAACAGAATTAGAATTAACAGCTAATGTAGGTGGTAGTGATGTCACTACAGCTTCAGTATTAACAGTTAAAAGAGCAAAACTTACAAATCCTGAAAACAATATTTCAATATTTGACTTACCTCATGTCACAATTAAAACTTTAAAAACAACTGCAAACAGTGATGCAACAGATACTAACTTTAATGTTAGAAGAAACTTCACAGGTACATTATCATCAAATGGTGATGTCACAATTACTGCAGGTACAAATGAAACATTTGCTTCTTTCGCAAGTGATGATTTTACTGCTACAGTTATGACAACTGGTTCTGGTGGAACTGGCGCAGTTGGAGATGTATTAAATTTAGGTGGAAATAACCACGAAGGTGATTCTATCTTTACATTAGGTGGTTCACCAACAGGTAAAACACTAACAGTAGATTTTGGTGCTAACTTTGCTGGTCATAAAGTAAAAATTTTAGCAACAATAGTAAGAACGGTTGCTGGTTCAAAAACAAAAACTTTAAATAGTTCTCAAACTGTAGCAATATCTACTCAAGCAACTATTGAAAGTGGTACAATTGGTTTAGGTAAAGCTGATATTTTCAAAATCAATAATGTTTATATGTCACCTGCTTTTGGAACAGTTGCTACAACTTCACATACAGATATTACAAATAGATTTAATTTAGATAATGGACAAAGAGATAATTTCTATGACATAGGAAGATTAAAATTAAAACCTGGTGCGATTAGACCAACAGGTAGATTACTTGTTAACTTTGATTTCTTCTCACATGGATCAGGAGATTATTTTGATGTTGATTCTTATGCAGGGGTAATTGACTATGAAGATATTCCAAGTTATAATTCAGATACAACAGGTAGTAAATTTCAATTAAGAGATTGTTTAGATTATAGACCTAGAGTAGATGATGCTAGTACAATAAATTCAGGTAATAACGATAGAAGTTTTGATGGAACAGGTGGATCAACTATTGATATACCACAATTCAATTCAGATATAACAACAGACTTTGAATTTTTCTTAAATAGAATAGATAAAGTTTTCATCACTAGACAAGGCGATTTAAAAATATTAAAAGGTGCTAGTGCTATCAATCCATTAGAGCCAGGAAATTTAGATGGACATTTACTATTAGCTACATTAACTATACCAAGTTATACTTTAAATACAGATGAAGTATTAGTAAGAGCTGAAGATAATAGCAGATACACAATGAGAGATATTGGCTCTTTAGAAAATAGAATTAAAAATATAGAATACTATACTCAACTTTCTTTATTAGAAGCTGATGCTCAAAGTTTACAGATACAAGACGAAAATGGTTTTGATAGATTTAAAAATGGATTTGTTGTAGATAACTTTACAGGCCACAATGTTGGTGATGTAGGGAACAATGATTACAAACTATCTATTGATAGAGCAAGAGGTGAAGCAAGAACCCCATATAGTGAAGATGTTATTGAAATGGAAGAAGTTGATGATGATTTAACTTCTATATTAGCGGCTGATAGAACAGCAGCTAATTATGCTAAAACAGGTGACCTAATTACTTTACCATATACAGAAGCAACTTATTTAGAACAACCATATGCTACTAAAACAGAAAATTTAAATCCATTTTTAGTATTTAATTGGATTGGTAATGTAGAATTGGACCCACCAGTTGATGAATGGAAAGAAACAAGAGTTGCTCCTGAATTAGTTGTAAATCTTAATGGTACATTTGATAACTTAGCAAGAGAGTTAGGATTAAGTAATACTTCACAAGAATTACCAGTAGGTACTGAGTGGAATGAATGGCAAGATCAATGGTCAGGTAATCCTAGATCAAGTAATAGCTGGCAAGGTAATTCTTTAGTACAAACTACAAGTAGAGATGTTGTACAAACAAGAGCAGGTATTAGAACAACAATAGTACCTCAATCAGTTAGACAAAGTTTAGGTGCTAGAGTTATGTCAGTTAACTTTATACCATTTATTAGAAGTAGAACAATAACTTTTGAAGGTTATGGTTTAAGACCAAATACTAAAGTTTATGGTTATTTTGATAACATAGCAATTACCGCTTATATTACTCCTGACGGAGGTTCATTAGGTGGAAATTTAATTACAGATACAAATGGTTATGTAAAAGGTTCATTTGCTATTCCTGATCCAAATAATACTTCAAATCCTAAATGGAGAACAGGTAAAAGAATATTTAGATTAACAAGTTCATCTACAAATAGTGAAGATAGAACAAATGTTGCCACATCAGCTGAAGGTGATTATTCTGCTAAAGGTTTATTAGAAACAACACAAGAAGCTATTGTTGCTACAAGAGAAGCATCAATACAGAGAACATCAGTCACATCTTCTCAAACTACAACTAGAACAGCAAGTAGAGTTGTTGCGGTAAGACAGCCTCAAAATAATAATGGTGGTGGTGGCCGTGGGGGTGGACAAGGCGATCCATTAGCGCAATCATTTATAATTGATGATACAGATGGTGTATATATCACTTCTTTAGACGCTTTCTTTGCTACTAAATCAGCTACAATTC
>TARA_R110001592_G_scaffold72890_4_pt1 | contig 15039 bp, 8 predicted proteins | sample TARA_R110001592 | Tara Oceans TARA_R110001592 (sample SAMEA4398387) | marine metagenome | biome: Polar Biome; feature: [SRF] surface water layer (ENVO:00010504); material: water (ENVO:00002006), including particulate matter (ENVO:01000060) such as... | depth 5 m
CGTCATATCCAGATGCTGTAACAAGCGTCGGAAACTGTTTACTCATTGAGCGAGAACTGTGGTCTGACCATGGTCCATTCAATGCAGATATATACGGGACTGGATACGGCGAGGAGTGTGAGCTGTGGGCACTCGCTCGTAAAGACGGCAAGCGATGCGTGGTAGCAGACGACGTTTACGTTTATCACGAGTCTCATGGAACGATGGAGAATGCGTCGGATAGGGAGCGTGATGGGGCGAGAGCTTTTCTAAAGCGTTGGCGTCCTCTCTACATGAGGGAGATAGTCAAGATGCGCCTGTGGGACAAGAAGATGGACGCTGTTAGAAGCGTTGCCTCATCTATGAATCCCCACGAGATACCGATTAGGTTCATTTGTTTTAACATAGGTCCGTATGGTGGGGTCTATTGTATTGTTAGGCTTGTTAACGAACTAGCAAAGCGTGGGTTCTGTCCTTCGATTGACTACGTTGTTCAGCAGCCGCATGATTTCAAAATGATTGTGGGGCCAAGGAAGCATAACAATGCTGCGTCACTGCGAACTATTGGTGGCGAAGAGGCTTCGCAGGAAGGCTTCATCGTTGCGACTCATTGGTTTACGGGTGAAATACTGAACACGATTTCATCAGATAATTCCAACATTATTCCGATGGCATTCTGGCAGGACCGGGAGGACCTTTTCACGGAACCAAACGGAAGCATTTCTCTTCGACAAGGCTCAATAGATATTTATCCTACGGTTCCTAACCGGGTTGTAAATGCCCGGTGGGTGGGTGAGACAGCGCAGGACGATTTGGGTATCAGCGCGTTTAAGCATATCCCTGTAGGTGTAGACTGTCACAAGTTCTACCCTGCAGAGAAGCGAGAGAGTAGAATCAAGATTGTCTCTATGCATAGACCGAGCACCCCTCGGCGTGGGGCAAAGAGGCTTCAGCGTCTTTATCACGATCTAAGAGAGCGATATGGGGATAGGGTTTCTCTAGAGACTTTTGGTGAGCCATGCTCTTTTGCCGACGTTCATCATGGGAAGGTTTCGCAGGATAAGGTCGCCCAGATAATGAGGGATGCATCAATCGTCGTAGAGCCTTCAGACTTCCAGGGTTTTGGGCTTCCGGGTCTTGAGGGAATGGCTTCTGGGTGCGCCCTCGTTTCTACTGACAATCTCGGTGTTCACGAGTACGGGGTTCACGGGCAGAACTGTTTCATCGCAAATAAGGATGAGGACCTGCTAGGGCATCTATACGAGCTGATCGAAAATCCTGATTTAGTGGATAGACTGGGATCTCAGGGAAGGGAGACTGCCTTGAACTTTGACTGGTCAATAATTGCAGACAAGTGGGCTGATCATTTGCGAGACATTTATTCTAAGTCTGGATTCACTAAGTACGCCTAGAATGAGGCAAACCCCTCTAGTCGGGATTGTCTGCTAAGCTCGTACTTAAACCTCATCACCTTCGAGGGGAAGCTGCCTTTGTTGCCTTCTATTGTATAGAAGATGTCCCCGTCTACTCTTTCTACAAAGCCTACGTGACCCTGCCAGCTTTTACTGCCGTCGGCATTTAAGCTTCCTCTGTCCCAGCATACTATATCTCCTGGGCTGGGAGTCATAGACTTCGACCCAAACGATGCGGCGTTCCTGAAAATGCTCTTAGCTCCGAAGGACATTTCGAAAGGAGGAGATTCGCCGCTTGCCTCGGATATGCAGAACGAAACAAATGCTGCGCACCAGGCTCCGTCGTCATCGTCGTCTCCGTCGTACTCTTTGTGAAGCAGCATCTCTACGAACGGTCCAGAGTTGTTGCCACCAACTTCTCCCTCTCCGATAAGAGCCGCCGCAACTTTGAGAGACGCAGCAGCTAGAAAGGTCTGCTCATACTCCATCTCTGACTCTCGCTCATCGAATAGCGCAGCCTGTGTGTTAGGACCGCACTTGCCGTCCGCAACCAGCCCATGCTCGGACTGCCACAGAGAGACCATCTTCTCTAGCATCCATTCTGGAATGTCCCCGTTATTTACCTTTTCTGTGTTGTATTCCATTGTCGCCTCTTATCTTGTTCGCGTATCTTCTACGGGCGTAATGCTTCCTGCACTCATCGGAGCAATACTTGGAGCCCTCTCTTTTCTTATTGCTGCAGTCATCAAGGCTGCAAAGCAATTCTATCACGACTCGAAGCGAAAGGTCAGGTCTTCCTCGACAGACGCTCTTGCAGTCTGAATAGTAACACTGCTTCAGTATCGCAGGGAATTTGCTGACAAGGTGTCTCTGGCATCCCCAAAGTCCGTCCGGTCTCCAATATGTTGACATTGTCTCTCTTTTCTCTCGATGGGTAAACATTCATCCTAACTTGGTTTACAATGGAATGGTAGGTTGAAATTATCTTTCGTTTTGATTTATATAATTTGATAGGCTGGTATCATGGCTGAGACACGAACGGGACTACATAACTGGCTAGGATTGTCGGGCACACAGTATTCGCAGGAACTGGTGCGTCAGGCTTCTAGAGTTGCAAGTGAGCTGGTTGAACAGCCCACTCATGGAGTTCCCAGAGTTGTTGATATTGTCAGACAGTCCAAGGATGGAGGCTCTTCTGCGAACAATGCCTTGGGCGTGCCAGCTAACTGGACCCCTGTAGCCGGACTCACTGGGTTAAGCGCAACGATGTTCATGCCAAATGAATGGGATGGAGAGCGAGACCCCACGCAATTAGAGGTAAGGGCCGGAGAGCGGACCCTGCTGGTTGCGGACGTCCCAGAGGCTGGGTCAATCCCTGCAGACCGCATCATGCTTACCGACAAGGTAAGATTTGTTGATCCTGTCTACGGGGATTCTATTTTTACAATTGAAGAGGTTAATCCTATCCGAGGTACAGGACTTGTTAGAATCAGGTCCGTGTACTCTAGGAGTCTAGTCTCTTGAGAAAGCCTAAGTTCGAAATAGTCCTCGACGACGGATTCATAAGTAAGACCAGAAGCGTTGACAAGGTTATCCTTGGGGCGCTGGCCGCAGCGATGAACGATACAGTTGATGGCTCACGGTCTTTAGTTGGGCTCAAGGTTGCCAAGAGGTACGGCGTCAGAATGAAGCCCTCTTTCCGTCAGATAATGGAGGGGACTGTAGAGGAAATCAGGGAGGGTACGCCTGTTGATACCGGTGAACTTAAGAGAGGCTGGAAGCTTAAGGAGAGCCGTAAGACGGGAAGGCTTGTATATACTATCGTGAACGATGCTCCTCCGAGACCACCACAGTACCCAGGGGGGGCTCCGCTCGACTCGGCGGATTTGATTAACTTGCTGGAGTTCGGGACAAAGCCGCACGAGATCGCCCCAGTTAAAAAGAAGGCGCTTAGTAATCGAGCAAGAGGGGGCACGTTCTTTTCAAAGCGGGCAGTCTCTCACCCTGGCATAAACAAGGGGAAGAATGCTTTTGTAGGATGGATAGGTAGGGCGCGAAGAAAGATGAGGGCTCGGAGCACTAAGGCTCTCCAAGGTCTTGCTACTCGGTGGGTCGCGAACGCTAATGGAGCATTTAGAAAGTAATGTCTACAGCAGCAAGCCGTAAATGGACCAACATAAGAAGGTCAATCCAAAGCCGCATCGGTAATTTCGTTGTGGTTAACGGCTATAGTGCGCCGATATTCTACGACTATTACTACGCAGACCCAGATGGAAACAGGACGGGTTCAGGCGCTTATCGAATGTGGGCGGAAGCGTTCTTCATTGAGTCCACCGCTGGCAGAAAAGGTGAAGCAATCCTTCAAATTGACTGCTACTCAAGGGTAGGTGAAGAGGACGATGTGTCGAGCGATCAGTTTGGCATGGAGATAGACGACATGACCGACGAGATATTGGCTCCCTTTTCGGGGGTCGATGTCACCGGACTACAGAACGGTATCTTTCACGTCATGGATTATGCAGACGTAAACAATCCTGTGGACGCAGACATGTGCCTCTACATGATAAATTCACAGGGAAACATTGGAGAGCCAGAAGAGCGAAAGCGTCTGGACTTTTATCAAGACTTCCGACGTGTTACAATTAGATTAAGGTTTCAATTAATACAGGACATGGCTGGTCCAGTCGCGTTCTACACATACTAATGGAGTAATATAATGCCATATTCAGGACTTAAAAATTTCACAGCTATGGGGCAGCAGAGCGTCCTTTCAACATCAAACCTGTTCCAGGGGTTCTGGTCTGCAGTAGACGTTAAGAAGGGCGGGTTTGATCCAACCGGCACTGCGTATGACGCAACTGCACCAATCATGTACTTGGGTGTTGTGCCTGAGGGTGCGCTCGAGATTTCTCGTGAAGACACTGAGTTCCTCGGAACCAACTTCCCTCAAACCGTAGAGCTTTTGACTCCTTCACAGGTTGGCATGAAGTTCAGTGGTCAGATTGCTGAAATGCATAAGCTGAATCTTCATCTTGCTATCGGTGATGATCCTTATGAAGACAATGGCGGGTCTCCTGCAAACGCCTCCAACTTCATTTATCCTGCTGCATCTTGCGAGTCTTCAAGCTTTGTAAGTGTTCGCGCACTTCGTAAGCGATGTGACGGCTTCATCATGGACATGGTTATCTGGAAAGCGCGAAACGCTGCTCCTCTTACCATTGCCGGTGGTACTGAAGTTTTGAGCACGCCGATTGAGTTCAATGCTTTGGACGACAATAATGCAGAATACGGCGGAAGCAGTGAAGCTCCTCTTGGTTACTTGTACGCGCCAGACCCAGTTGGAACTCAGCCAGGCGCTGCTACTCAGCCAACGGTTTAATAAGACAAGCCTTCCCTTATGGCTGCGGGCTTATCGTCCTTTGGCTCGCAGCCATTACTTTCCAAACCTTCTAACGTTCTTCTTGAACTGCCCCGGGTCCCTAGTGTCTAGGTTGACCACGTTGTATCCACGACTTGGTGCCCTCTTGTACCAGTTGTATACCTGGCTGGACTTGACGGCTCTTCTTGCCCAGTCTGCAGATTGGGGGTCGGACATTTCTGGACCAGCCTTGTCCCAGTGGTTTCCTGGATCGGACGTCTTTGCGTTCCTTAGGTCCTCTCCAGGATTAACAAAGTCGTGTTGTGGTGCGCTTGGATTCTCTGCGTCTTCGTCTCCTGTAAACATAGAAGACAGGACCTCCATGCTCATAAGCTGAGACTTCATTAGACCTTGAACATCATCGGTGAATTGATCGCGTGTTCTACTTAGGACGTACCTGTCCCTAGACATACCGAGAGTATGGGCAAGCATTGTAACGAGTACGCCTTCATCAGGCATCCAAGGGGGTAGTTCTGAGTCTACCCCTCTGTCTGGAGGGGTATCAGGTTTCCCACAATTTCCCCGTAGCCGTTAAGCGACCATGCCGTCTTAACTACCTGAATGCCTTGAAGGAGGGTGAGGTTGTTTTTGATGTAGAGTCTAAGCGATCTGCTTCCTAGATACTCCCCATCGCTTCCTACTTCAGAGTCGTCCTCTTCTATGATGTCGACTTTCCGTAGAGTTTGAAGGTTTGCCTTGGTGTCCAGCATGATGAGTGCGCCGTCTCGTACTGCTGGAGCAAACTGATTGCCCAGTACGTTTCTGGCTACTGCCCAAATTTGTGGTCCAACTTCTGCAATTTTCAGTATAGTACCACCATCAGGATCATTGGGGTCAGGGACGATAGATGTAATAGCAGAAAGAAGCTCTCCAATATCCAGTCCGTCTAGTAAAGCAAGGAATCGAGACTCTTGGTCTAGGGTTGCAGTTTTAAGTATTAAACTGCCCTCTCCAATTGCGACTTCCTCTGTTTTCGGACGGTAAGCCTGGAACTTGTCTGCTGTTTTTTTAACCATCATGTCTCCTCTAATAGGTCGGTTGCATATCGTGGTTCAACGTATATCAGGTTGATCTTATTTGTGCTAGGATTATGGAATGGCTGGATTAAATTTAAGAGTTGGGATCAACGCCCTTCAGGCGACGAGAGAACTTAGGACCCTTGGTCGGTCTCTTAATGCTGTAGGTGCGTCTGCCACAAAGGCCAACATACAGGCTCAGGGTGCTGCTAAGGGGATCACCGCGCTGTCTGCAGCAGCGGCGACTGCCACGGGGCTGCTCTTGAGTCTTGGTGGTGCTTTGTCTGTCGTGGGTGCTGGGGCTGCGGCGCTTTCTGCCATTAAGTTTTCAAGTGACTTTGAGAGAAGTCTTGCTGAGATAGACACCATTCTGGGTCAGGGTGGGGTGAGCATAGACGAGTATCGAGAGAAGCTCTTAAAGCTTTCAACTCAGAGCTCTAAAACATTAGACGACCTTTCTAAGGGCTTGTATCAGGCAATATCCGCCGGGATTCCAAATATTGAAGGTGCCGGTGGAGCTTTTGATGTTTTGGCTGCGTCTCAAAAGGCTGCTGTTGCGGGACTGGCTTCGACAGAGGACGCTCTCGACGCAACAACTTCTGTATTAAATGCTTACGGCGCAGAGGGGATAACCTCAACAGAGATTACTGATAAGCTTCTTACCACGGTAAGGATTGGTAGAGTTAGATTTGAGGATCTCGCTAAGGGTATTGGTCGTGTTACGACGATAGCTGCGCAGGCGAATGTTCCACTTGAGGACATTTTAGCTGTTCTCGCTCAGCTTACCAATCAGGGCATAAAGCCAGCAGAGGCCATTACTGGACTCAGGAACATTCTTAAGTCTCTTATTAATCCGACCAAGCAAACTAGGGAATTTTTAGAAGATTTTAATTTAGAGCTGGCGAAGACCGGCAAGTCGCAGATTGAGTTTGGTGCAGAAGCGTTGGGTCAGAAGGGGCTTATTAATGTCCTGCGCGATCTGACTAAGACTACTGGCGGTAGTTCAACTGCACTCTCTAAGCTTTTTCCAAATATTAGGGCATTGATTCCTGCCCTCGTTTCGGTGGGAGACGGCTTCGAAAAGGTTGTTGGGTTTCAGCAGGAGCTGATAGAGTCAACGGGTTTTACTCAAGAGGCGTTCGCTAAAATTGATGCAACATTTTCCGAGACTTTTGCAAAGCTTTTAAGCAATCTTGGAGTCCTCTCTGTAGCCCTGACCAAGGGTCCGCTTGTAGATCTAAATAACTTTATAGCTAAATTCAATGAGCAGTTAAGTGACCAGAAGTTTGTTGAGAGTCTCAAGGGAGGTGTAGATACCGCCATAACATCCGTTCGGATTCTGGTCGACGCCATCCAGCCTCTCATATTGCTTCTAGGGACTAGAGGGCTCCTAAAGGTTATTAATGCCGCTACGTCTGGTTTGATAGCACTGGGCGCTTCGGCAAACATCGCGCCACTTATAGCTCTGTTCTCTTCTCTGGCCACTGCGGTGGCGGGCGCAGCGGCGCTCATGGGCAGCGTCTACTTACTTATTCAACAGATTGGCAGTGTGGGGGCAAATGTAAAAGGTCTTGGAGAGCTTTGGTCTAACGTTGACGGGTTTCTGACAGGTGTCGCCGCAACCCTTTTCACCGTCGTCGATCTCACTACTCGTTTAGTTTTTGTAATGGTTCGACTCGCCGCTCTGTTCGGTGAGTTCGCAGTTTTTCTTGGGCTCTTTGATGATAAGCAGGTTGAGAAGTTTGAGAGTCAGATAGAACTCCTGATGGTGGGCATTAAGAGTGGGATTCTTGGAATCGGGAATGAACTTGCAAGCGTGAAGCAAGACTATGACTCTGCAACCAAATCAGCTAAACGTTTTAAGGAGGAGAATGAGCGCCTTGTTGCAAAGCGAGGATTTAGCAGTGTAGAGGAATTCAACACCGATCTTGATGAACAGCGTTCCGGTAAGAGGGCTGATGTAGGCGGATTGGTTGATGAAAGAACATCGGCAAATACTGTTGGGGAGCTTAAGTTTCTTGAGGATGAGCTTTTTGCGCTTCAGGTGCCCATTGATCAGTTTGCTACCCAGTTCGATGTAAAGGGCAGGGGCGCGATACGTAAGCTGCTGCCAGTTGTGAATCAGTTCTTTCTTGATTTTGAAAAAGGTGCCAAGAAGTCCTCGCTCACCGCTGTTCAAATATTTGCCCGTCTTGAAAGGCAGATTGGCCGGCTCGGTACGGTTACTGCTGCTCAGGCAGAGCAGGTCGCCTTCATCTCCGCAGAGAAGGTTTTACTTGAGCAGATAGTCAAGGTCGAGTCCGAGCTTGCTGAGTTGAGATTCGTGTCCGCAGGGCAGACGGACGAGGCTTTGATTAAAGAGGCTGAGCTAAGACTTCAGAACCTTAACATCCAGAGGGAAGCACTCAATGCGGCAAAGAGCAAGACGAGGGAAGAGCGGGATGCTGCGGAAGCGATAGCGAAGGGCATTGCTGCTAGAAAGAAGAGGGACGCTGCAAATAAAGCTGCCGCTGCACGTCAGGCTAAGGAGAACCAGTTACTCGCTCTTATGCTTAAGGCTGAAGAGGATAGGCGTAAGATTGGTCTTGAGTCTCTAAATCTTGCCGTCGGGAAAGAGAAATCCCTTCTTCGAGATCTTGAGATTGAGGAACGGATTCAGCAGCTACGAGTCGATGGAATCAAGGATGAGTTGAGCCGTCAAAAGCTTGTCCGTCTACAGGTCAACGAGACGTCAGGTGAAATAGAGGCTGTATTAAATAAGGACGCGCTGGCTTCCAATAAAAGGCTCTCCGATGCGTTTAAGAACCAGGCTTTTCTCCTCGAAGAGAGGCGTGATCTCCTTCAGAATCTCCTCAATGCGGAGCTAGACATCGAACGGAAGAAGCTGGAGAACTCTGAGAAGAGCGAAGAGGCTTCACTAAAGAAGAGGATTGGTAAGCTTAAGAAGCTTCAGATAGAGCTTCGGGGTGACAACAGACCTGCTGAGACGATTGAAGAGTTTAAGAAAAACCTTGGTCTTTTTCAGAAGAATATTCAAGAGGCAAGCAATCTCGCATCGAGTGAGTTTGGTCAAGGTCTCCAGGAGAACTTTTTAGAGTTTGAGTCTAAGTCCAATGAGTTGATTAGAAAAGTCAGAGACTTCGAGGATGAGTTTGTTCGGAGTTTTATAAGGGCCCAGTCAGAGGCACTTGATCAGTTCGAGAAGGCGGAGAAGCTTAAGAACAAGATTGTCTTGAACAGTATTAAGGATCTTAAGGCAAGGGCTCAGATTGAAGCCGACATTAAGGTCGTTGCTTCAGACGTGCAGCGCAGTGCCGCAGATGTTACCTCCGCGTTTAGAAGGACCGCTGAAGAGGAGCTAAAGAAGAGCGGTATTAGTGTAGAGGGAATCATTGGTCTTATTGATTCAAGTGAACTAAAGCCTCTAGCGGAAGCGATAGACAAAGCCCTTAACATTACCGACCTTGATGCCGCATTAAAAGGGGATTTGAGTGGGGCTATTAACTCACTCAAGGAATTTACAAAAGGTGCGGAGTCTTTAAGGGACCCCATAGGTGACGCCGAGAAGCTCAGAGAGACATTGCGTCTCCTTGCAGACATGAGTAGCGAGAAGGCTGAATTACAGGAAGTGTCAAAGATAGCCAGGCTGCTTAGACTTGAGACATCCAAGATTTCAGAAAAGGCAATCCTAGAACCAGATGACGCATCTGAAGCTGTTGAGGCCTACAAAGAGATTTTCGAACTGCTTGTTGCGCAGGCTGCGGCAGCTGCAAATTTTAGGAAGGAAACTGAGAAGTTTAAGGATAGCTTACTTGTTTCGACTGGCGAGTTTGTCTCTCAGTTCACCGCCCAGATTGGCAAGATGACATTCGACGTTGGCTTATTGCTCTCAAACCTATTTAAGTCTGTCGCCGCTAATTTAAAGTCGTTCTTGGATGAAGCGGTCAGGACGCTTGACTCCTCTTTAGACATTGTCGGCTTTAAGGTCGACAGATTCTTCTCTGGCGATATAGATATATTTGGAGAGATTGGAGAGAACGCAAGAGAGTCTGCACAGGAAGCCGCTTCTGAACTAAGGGTTCAAAGAGAGATTATCAAGGCGGAGCTGAATGCTTCTCAGAATATCATTAGTGCCATTTCGGGGCAGGGCAATCCCCCAGCGTCCCGATTGGACGCAAACGCACTTGAAGGCATATCTAGCATCCCTAATCTTGAGGGCGGTTTTGTTGACAGAGGTCTTCCGCCGGAAGGCGTTTTCCTGGATGCCGCTAGAGAAAGAATTAAATCTGAAACGGCGAAGACTGAGAAGCTTGAGGGTGAGCTATCAAAGCTAGACGCTCGGATAACTGGTATTAACGATAGCCTTAAGAAGACGGGGCTAGGATCATTCTTCGATGGCGTCTTTAATATCTTTCAGCTGGGATTTAAAAATCTTAATGCCGAGATAAAGCGGGCTCAGCAAGAGGTCGACGCATTTACCTCTGTCTCAGCAATTGACATTCAGAAGTTAAGAACCGAGGCCCAAATACTAAAGGGTCAGGCAGATTTCGCGAGAAAAGAATTTGAGCAAGCCAGAATAGCCAATTCGGCAGCAAAAGTAAATAAGGACACGCCGCCAGAATCGGCTGAAGTATTACAGGCAGACGAGCAGAGCAAGCAGAAGTCCTTTCTGAAGTTCTCATTAGCCCTCGGCGAAAAGCAGTCAAAAATCAGGTCAGCTCTCTTAGTAAATGAGAAGAAGGCTGAGAAGGAAAAGGATCTTAATCTTCTAAAGGCTCAAAAAGCTGCGGGAGACACCTCTGGCAGTCTTCTGGGGACGCTCAAGTCTGCGGGTGAGAGCATCACATCTCCGTTGAAAGACGCGGTTAAGTTTGTTGACGAGGCAGAGGGCTTCGAAGACTTCGTGCCTAGTGGGTTATTTGAGGGTGCGCTTGAGGGCTTCGGCAAAGAGTTCCAATCCTTCGGAATGTTCTTAGATGAGTTCGCATATTCAGCAGCATCGATATTTACTTCGATTACTGATCTTGTTCCCGCGTTTCTTGGACAGGGGTCTGCAGTAGATCCGCTCGAGAACATAGTCAGCGAGTCTGTCTCCATCCTCACTAATTTTTCAGAGTTTTTCTCTACCGCGATCATTGGCGCGTTTAAGTTATCGACAGACATACTGCGCCAGGGTCTTAACCTTTCGTTTGAATTGTTTGTCACAACATTGGAGAGCGCACTATCTCCAATAGGCGAGGCTGTTGCCGCGCCACTGCAGAGATTATTTGGCTCGCTCAGTTCCGCAGTTTCCGTCCTTGCCGATATCCCAGATGAGGAGGACGAAGAAAGGTTTAGGAAGGAGTCTCTGGAATTACAGAGGGCGCAGCTTGAAAACATTCGACTTCGTACTGACCAGGGTGCAAGTAACGAAGACATCGCAAGGGTAGCCATCCTAAACGAGAAGGCTAAGGAAGAAGAAGAGACCGCACTCGAAAGGCTGACAAGCGAAATCGATAGAGCGATGAAGGTCGCTGTCAATATTGCGGATCAGCTTGGTCCTTTAGTCGCAGCATTCTTGAGTAGGGTCACAAGCGAGTTGCCGAAGATATTCCCCAAGATAGTAAAGGGGTTGACCGAGGCGCTGGCTGCCTTTGCAGCAGGGTTCCCAGACTTGGTGATTACGCTTACTCAGCAAATCGTCAAGGCGCTTCCAGACATCATTGACTCTATCATCGGGCTGCTGCCTGCCTTAATCACCGGATTTATCGGAGTTCTGACAGAGGTTCTTAAAGAACTGCCGAATATTGTAGTTCGATTAATTGATAGCATTGTAGAAAACATTCCTCTGATTATTGACGCCACTATTGAGGCGCTTCCAGCGTTGATAGAAGCCCTTGCCATAGCGATCCCAGAGATAGTCGGTGCCTTGATAGGCGCAATACCTCAGATAGTTGGAGCGCTTCTGCAGTCCATTCCAAGATTGATAGGCGCATTGATTAGCGCTGTACCTTTATTTGTCGGATCCCTCGCTAAGGGATTCGGCCGGCTGATAACGAGGGCGTTTGGTCCATTCATTGGTGCAGTAAGAGCCTTTGGTAATTTTGTCTCTGGACTAACAGAGTCTTCTGGCGGATCAAGTTTTCTCGGAGCGCTTGGAGGACTCGGGGTGGCGCTGGCTCTATCACCGTTTACTGGGGGCACATCTCTGCTTGCTCTTGGCGCAGGCGGCGCAGCTCTGGGTGCTGGGGCCGGGTATCTTGCAAGCCTGCACGATGGAGGGAACATTACGGGCGGCATGTCGAATGAGCCTGTAGCCAACTTGTTCAGGTCTGCCGGGGTCCAGGGATTTCTTGATGGCGGAATGGTAGGAGACACTCTTAGGAAGCGGTTCAAGGCTTCGCTTAGCGATGATGTCCCCGCCATTCTCCAGAGAGGAGAGGGCGTTCTAAGTCGAAGAGGTGTAGCAGCTATTGGTGGACCATCGGCTGTTGATAGTATAAACTCTGGTAATGCTGGGTCAGCCCCAGTTAGCGTCAACGTAGGAATAAGCCCTTCAGCCACTGGCCTTCAGAACGCAGCAGCTGCGCTCTTGCCTTTATTGATGGGCTCTATCGCGGTGAACGTAGATAATGGCTCGAAGAAAGAGTCGAGAACACAGTCAATGGGTCAGCCTCTGTTAGGTTACCGCACAGTTCCGGGAGTTAAGTAATGGGGTCAGAGACAAAGAGATACATCGTTATTCAGGACTCTCAGTGTCCCAAGGCAACCGTAAAAGAGTCTCAGAGCTTTACTACTCCCGATGCGTCACTGTCTGAAAACGACGGTGTTGAAAAGATTAAGTTCAGTGAGTCTTCTAGGCTTCCATCCGTATCGGTGTCTCCTTCTGAGGGCAGTGATCTTAGCGGAATCTCTAGTGGGACTGTTGACCCTCAGTTCTCTTCAAGGGCAAACACAGGCGGAGCTTACGCTTATAGAGACTCTAAGCCGGTCAAGGTGTCCGGGGAGGGCTTAATTCAGACAGGTGGGACTGCGGGGACTTCGAGATACTCCTTTATTAAAGAAGGACAGGAACAATATCAGCTACGAGCCACCTATAATCAATTCAACAGAGAGACTGACGGTCTCGAAAGAAGCATTAACTTCGAAGAGCCTACAGATATTTACTGTAGACCGTCTCTATTGCCTTTGGCTAACGGCAATCTTCTATGTGGATACCTGGATAACAGGGCTCAGCCTTGGGCGTGGAACTTTGGAAGCAGTCTTATTGGTAACGTGTTTACCTTGGGTATTGGCAGCGGGTCTGGGAACCTTCCCAGCGTATCCGTGGGCAGCTCCTATTCAATAGCTGGAACTGCGAGCGGGTCCCCCTTAACGGTTACGGGGACCGTTGTCTCTGTGGACGCCCCAAGTAATACTATAGACCTGAAAGTGAGCACTGGCACAATTAGCGTCATAGCCATAGGCGACGTGTTAACCATAGGCTCATTTATCATGAATGTCGCCTCGGATGGTGGGTCTCCAGCGGGACCAGATTTGCAGTACGAAGTATGGAGTAACTCAGTCAGCGGTCCCGATAGAGGAGCTAATACGATCAAGCTTAGGCTTCAGACGAAAGAGGATAGATATTGGAGCGCTGTTAGCCCTTCTCAGTCCACAAGATCTTATCCTGTTTCCATGCCGTCGACTGCATTTCTAGACTCCAGCAGCCCGACCCCGTCCGCCAATCGTTACGTTGGGGTCACAGGGCTCTCGATGGTGCAGTCTGTTGACACTAAAGAGGTTCTAGTTCTTTATTGCGGGTTTAAGGGAAGGCAGTCCAGTTCTTTCGGAACTCCGTTTAATCCTGGATTTCTCTGCGTCGACTCCATTGACCACGACCTTGATACTCTCACCGGTTTCGCATCAAGTAATTTTGCTCCCAGAAACAGGGGCGTGTTCTCGATTAATCAGCCCGACCAGTCCTCAAGTTACGGCGGAGAATTCCTTTGCGATATCAGGGGGGTTGAGAGTCAGCGTTATAGACCTTTAGATATGACGTGTCAGATTCTTCCGAGCGGACGGATTGTGGCGGTGGTGCTGTACGAAGACTCTCTCTGGTCCATGGTCTCGGATGACAGAGGCGTGTCGTTCTCAGGCACAAGGATTATTGATTTAACCTTCGGTGACACCTCGGGGGTGCTTAGGATGGGGACCGTAGATAGTACGCTAACCCTGAATGGGCGCATTGCTATCATCGTTTCTTGCACTGGTCTTGGGTCTCGTGGGTTTACTTATGCGGAACCATCATCCAGTTCAGACCTTCCAGAGTCAGTGCTGAGTATCTTTGTTTCAGGAGATGGTTCTAGCTGGGGTCGGGAGAAGAGGCTGGGGTCCGGTCTCTACATGCCTGATTACGGCGATGTAGACAGCGACCCCACGGCCGCCAATTACCCTGAAGCTCATTTTGATAAAACGTACTACGATCAAAACCTTTATTGCCTTTCAGCCTCCATCACCTTGACGCCAGAGGGCAGCTACCTGGTTACCGCAGTGGGATTTAATCAAGGGAATCCAGGGAACGCCCAATCTCAACAGATATACCAGCGTGTTCTTCAGGTTGACGATCTCCTTGCTGGGCAAAGCGGGGAGCAGGTTGCGCCAACACTTCCTCCCCAGATATTTTCACAGTCAGAGCCGTATGCAAATGAGTACCAGAGGCTTGTCCTCGCGAAGTATCAGCCTTCCGTGTATATGGACGACTCTATAAACACAGGGACAATACCTAACTTATCTTCTCCTATTGTAGCAGCTTATTTAAAGAACAACTTTGTATCCACCATCGTTTATCCAGGATTCTTAGGACAGCTGTACTTTTCTCGACTGCCGACGACGAGTCCTCAGGGATATCAGCTGAAGGGTGGTGGACCTTTCTGGTCGCAGGGCCCCATTGATGTCACAACGTGCCTTTGGAGGGACTCTGTCGTAACGGTATCGTGTGGTCTCGCTGAAGCGTCTCCAGTTGATTACCCAAACTCTAGCCTTGATTTTGGTCTTGTTGGTTTGCGGACAAGTGATGCCAGAAGAGAGACGTATGTAGAGGTGATGTATTCAGGCGGATTTCAGCCAGCCTTAATCAGAGTCCCAAACTGGAACAGATGGTGGGCTCGCGGATTTAGCGTAAAGGGAAATCGATCTTCTGGTAAGCTGCCTAACGTGTTTGCGTCGTTTCCTTTGGACGATCTGTGTTTTCAGC
>TARA_R110001592_G_scaffold182683_5_pt1 | contig 15038 bp, 23 predicted proteins | sample TARA_R110001592 | Tara Oceans TARA_R110001592 (sample SAMEA4398387) | marine metagenome | biome: Polar Biome; feature: [SRF] surface water layer (ENVO:00010504); material: water (ENVO:00002006), including particulate matter (ENVO:01000060) such as... | depth 5 m
TCACCTTCAGCGTTTCCTGCTGGCGGCCTACCGGGTTCATCAGGTGAAGTGGGAAGTTCACCACGTTGTATCCGGGCTTGTTCCTCAAGCCTAGCTCTTCTCTCGCCAAGCTCTCTGTCTACTTCATTGATGTCACGACGTTCAGGAACTGGATCTCGGTTAGCTTCGCCCTGAAACGTTGATTCCCCAAATTGCCCAGTAGAAAGCTGGTTGTTGGCAATTCTTGGGTCTACTCCACCAGCTCGATCTTGTTGCATCTGCCGAATAGATTCCAGCCGTGTATTAGAAAGTGGCAAACCTGTGTCAAGATCCGAGCCTTCGCCAGCCGCTGCTCGTTCTTGGTCACCCCTTGCATAGCTTTCTTCCAACAACAGTCGTTTTCTGTTGTTTGCTGCAATAATCGGGTTTTTTTCTTCGGTTAGAGAACGCGCTGCTCCAACAAGTCCGCCGCCCAATGCGCCAGTGAGTGGAGCCATGCCCTCTCTAATTTGTCCCGGTATTTGCCCAAGCCTATCCGGCAGTTCTCCCAGTTGCCCCATGGCATTATCGAGAGCCTTCCCGGCACCAGATAGTTGTCTTGGCCGACCAAACTTATCAACGTCTCTTCTGTACAGCTCCATGTCTGACATGTTTGCGTAATCAGTAGACGCTGGACGATTTGCATACTCTTGAGGGGAAGCAATTGGTTGATTTAATACACCCGGCGCAGTAGGCAGTGGCGGACTTGCTTTCATGCCCTGCATACTTGTATTGGTAGGCTCGTCTTGAATTGGATACAGTTGGTCTTTTTTGAGAGTTGCCATAGTTAATCAATCAGGTAATGTATGTACCGTCTGCCAAAGATGTTGAGCCTGCTGTTGGCAATGATGCAGAAAAATTCTGCGTGCCGTAAAATTTGTCAAAAAACTTATTGATTTTACCTGCGTAATCATTAGTAAAAGTAAGATCAAATCGGTCATTGGCTCGAAAATCTGCAATACCTCGAACTATTCCAACTTGTGGACCGCCTGGGTAAAGTTCTGTAGGTCTAAACAAAACCAACTCGTCAATTAACAAACTTCTATCTGCTTGCAAGGCAGTGGTAAATTCAATTCTTGCTCTAGTGTCAGAAACCAAAAGAGATTCACCAACGCTAATTACTCCCGTTAAGAGAGTCCAATCGTCTTCTTGGTTTACCGAGCTGAAGTCTTTAGTAATAGACGTACCAGCTAAGGCGGCGCTAGCTGCGTTGTGCAGTCCAATTTTCAAAACACCAGAAGTAATAGTGGTAGTGTGTGCTTTAATCCTACATGACCATATGTAAGAGCAGTTTGCGTGCAGCTTTTCATAGGTTCCTTTAGCACTGTTAATTTGTTGAGTAACAACATGTTTGTGCGAATTGTTGCCGTTGAATTGAAGCGTGTGTGTTCCGCGACTACCAAATGTTGTAGTACTACGTGTCACATCGGCTGATATAGCGCCACCCTGTCCACCATTAGTGTGTGCCAAATTGTTTCCGCCACCGCTAAAAATGATCCAAAGATGCAAAAGAGAAGCACTTGTCCACGTATCAAAGTTGCTATTTGCAAGGACGTTTCTAGAAGCATGTTTTTGTTTGATTTTTCCTGGGCCAGCAGACGTGCAACTAATAGCTGTATTTGTTCCGCTGCCACCGGGCCATTTTTTGCTGTTTCGAGAATATGATTGTTCTCCAATAACACCAAAAGTTTCAAGGCCGGGGCTGCCTCCGGTAGTAAAATCAGAGTGGCAATTAAAACGCAACGATTCTGATCTTATTGTTTGGTATTCTTGGCTTGCGCCACCACCTTCTACTACTGGCCTAGCCGTTGACCAAAGCACGGTTCCATTGCCTACGTTGTCAGAATCTACAGCAAGGCTTCCCGCACTTACATCACTTGCCGCAACAAAGTACGCACTAGCGTGTTTAACCATGTCATCTCTAAGAAGCATAAAAGCATCTTGAGTATTAAAAACCACTCTTCCTAACCCATCTCTAATTGTTCCAATTAGAATGTTGTCGGCAGTTTCTTGTATTAACGAATCTAATCCCAAAAACATAGATGAACCAATGTTATCTTTGGAACTAATGATTGATGCAACTTGCCATGAATCCACAGGTCCAGATGGATGTGCGTGAGCATCACCACCAGTAGTCGCTGTGTATTCTCCATACAAATCTTCAATTTCTTCTTTGAGAGTTGCTTTGTATGTGTCAGACACATCCACAATCTTAAAAAGTTTACCAATCCTAGTAAAAAACCCGTTTGTTCCAGTGTAAGTAATAGCCATAGTTATCCATTCACAAGCAAAGACAGCGTGGGAGTGGTTCCAGTTGCCTCTGCCATCATTTTTTGATCGCTGTTAAGAGTGAGTTGCATGTGTTGAAATTGCAAAATTTCCGTGGTTTTTGCTGCTACTTCCACACTCCAAACAAGATGGTCATCAGCTCCAGAACCTTGCACTGTTTCATCTGGAACAACAGACACCTTGCAAACAGCAGCAGTAGATGTATGGGGGTTGGAAATAATTATTGCTGAAATTAAAGAAGCCGAAAAAGGCACTTCGGTAGGCGTTGTTTGAACAACTATTTGGCTAGCTATTCTTCCCATATTTGACCTTTTTATTTAGAAATTTACGACGTTTTTTACAAGCATCGCATTGTTTAATTCCAAAAAATGAAGTTACCTTGGCAATTGTGTCTCCAAGTCCCTTAGATTTTTTCGGTTGTTTTTTATTCTGACATTGGGCACAACCTGGTTTTTTGTCTTTATTAGAACTAGCAAGTTGTCTGTCTTTAGCTTCTTTAGAAAGTCTTTCTCTTTCGTCATCGGCAATTTGGAGTTCTCTTTTTATAGACAATTGGGTGTAAGCTGTTCTAGGCCAAAGTTCTTCTTCAGAAAGAAGTTGTAGTGTTAAGTTTTGACATCTAGAACAGTTTTTCCAAACTGGCGTAGATTCAAAAAAACCTAAAGAACATTTCCTTGGCAAATCAGTTGCTTGATTAAAATCAGAGCTATATGCGCATTTGCTGTATATCTGCTCAAATTCATAATTCATCATTAAAGAAGCGCAAGCGTCTGCTGCAACACCACTTGAATTTGTCATTTCATGCACACCTTATTGTAAAAGAATTTGGGCTTATAACGCCCCTGTTTATTCCACTTATAGTACCGGGTGGAAGATCACTGACAATTTCACCACCACTTCTATAAATAGCACTACCATTTATCCGACCAGTTGAACAATACCGACCTACTTGTGTATATGTAACGTTTTGCCCAGTCGAAACGCTGCCTGCCCACAACGCCTCAACAACGGTTCGGCAACCAGGTGTGCTGTTAAAAATTGGTCCGGGCCAGCCACATGTAACTTTTGCACTACACCCGGTTTGCTTCTGAGGTCCGCAACCGCATTCTGCCTTTGCTGCAACAAACAAAGTGCCCGGACATTCAAATTGCATATCGTTGGGGTTAGCGTCCGTTGACGGTATGCCTGTAAACTTCATGCCCTTCCAAAAAAACTCGCCATTTTCATCTGCGTACCCTGCAAACCCAAATCCTCTCATTCCTACATTTGCATTTCCGCACGGACCATCCTCAGCAACTCCGTTATAAGTGTTTTCTACTAATGTTAAAGCAGTAAAACCACAAGGATTGCCTACTTCATCCGAAGTAGCTGATCCAGCTACTCTAAATAAACTGCTAACTACGCATGTGCCTCCTGTGAGACGTATTTCCGTCTCTCTCATTGTGCAAGCTTGTCCAGCGCAAGCAAAACAACCACAATTGGATTTGAGGCAATTAGGCCGACCGTCGCCAAAGCAGGTTCCGCAACCAGGTGTGCAACAGGAGCGTATGTTATCTGGATTGCCACAAGGTTGAGGATTATCATCAAAAATACATGGACTAGGTGGCTGTATGGGGCATCGCATTTCAACGCCCATGAATCCAGTATTAGTAATTTCACCTATGTTAGAATAGCCGCCGCCAATACATCCATCAATATGCTGTTGCGTTTCCGTCCACGCCTCTATACAACAACTGTTACTTGGTATTACGTCGCATGTTGCTATGGGTTGCCCTGTTGGGCAAGTGTGAATTGCATCTGCTTCAATGCTACTATTGTATTGAGTTTGTATATGTGCTTGAACCGTAATTTCTTGTGTCAAGTCAGGGCCATCTAAACATGGGCACCCACTACACGAAAAACAAGTTGGGCTACATGGCCCACAGCCTGTTTCTGTATTGCAACCTGAACAAAATTTTATATTTCCAGATCCTGGCGGATCTTCTTTGTGTGCCCAGAAAAAAGTAGTCCAAAAGTTTCCAATCATTGACGGTACTTTCTGTTTCTAAAAAATCCTCGTCTTTGTGTTTCTTCATCTACGAAACTACGCGAAGGTTTAGTTACAGATTCTGGGGTTACTATTGTATTTCTAAGTTCTTCTTGTTGTCGTTCAGAACTTGCAAGCCCGCCATTAGTCCCTTCACATCCAGCGCACAAAGCAACTGGGCAAGAAAAATAATACATGTCTATAAAAACGTCGGTGAACTGTTCAACTATTCCGAAATGAGACATCATGACAACTGTTTTTTTCTCATCGAAAGAATTACCGTTAATTTTTTGAACAAAAAATTCAATCTCTAAATCGCCTGATCCCGGCGAGGCGTTTTCAAAACATTCGCCACTAAGTCCGGGCGGTATGTATTTTATCGTTCCGGTATCTACTAGGCCAACTTCTAACGTATTAAAGGCTTTAGTTATTAATTGGCCTTTTTCCAATTCGCCAGTGCTAATGCTTTTTTTCCCCCCCGTTAAAGCAATAGTGCTTTTCGGGTGTTCAACTTCGTGGAATTTATACTGAACACCAAAGGGTTCAGTATTAAAATTACCATCGTTTCCAGTTATTGCAGCAGGAAAAACTTCGGAACCTCCGCCACTAGACCCGCTCCCTAAAATATCTAGGCTTAACTGATCAAACATGCTTTTATATCGCATGAGATCAGTTATGTCCCTGGCCATGCCAGCAACAAAATCTTTGTATTCTTGAGAAAAAGGATTACCACTAGGTATGTTGTCTGATGTGTATCCCATTATGCAAGCCCAATATCACTAAGGGTCCAACTAGCGTAATCTGTAGCAACTATGCCTTCATACACGATTTGGGAAGTGTAAGAATTAGTGCCACCAGGAAAAAACATTGATGATTGAAATTTGTCACCACGAGCAGTGAACTCGTAAAAACCTTTAACATTAAAAGTTTGACCGGCACTTGAAGTAGTACTGCCAAATTGGTTTAACTGAACGCCGTCAAACCTAACTTCACCTGGCGCAAATGTATTTCCACCAATTATGACTTGGACGTTGTTTACTCCGCCAACCTTAGAAACAAGGGTTGAGTCTACAGGAGAATCAAGTAAAGCAAATGGCAATTGAATTTTTACTTCGGGTAGCACTTCTGTTCTGGCATAAGATTCAGGTGGAGCAGGTAAATCTGCAACTATAAGTCCATCTACACCAGTGTCCTCAATTGCGCCAGGAACTAAACATTTTTCACTTTCGCCGTCAAGTGAATCACTTCTGAAATACGTCTTTTTAGAATACAGAGAAGCTCTAAACTGAGCTACTTCAGATACTCCAGCGCCACCGCCCGCAGAACCTGCAATAACAAAATACTGGCAAGTTACCAAATACCTTTGATCTCCCATTTTTTGAACGACAATGGTTTGCAAAGGCAAGGCGTTGTTTTCGGGATGTACAATTTCCCAATCTGTTAGCTGTGTTTTTTCTCCGGGGTCAACCCATAAAGGGCCAAGGGGAGTTACATAGCTTCCAGCACTACCTGTAGCTGTTGTCAAATCTTTGATTATAGAAGTGCCAAATTGATTTTCAGACACCGCTTCAATAGATGTCCTAGTACTGCTAATAATAAATTTTCGTACCGCCTTCATGCGCTGAACATCAAAGCGTGAATGTTGGTAAGAAGTGCCAATTACATCTGAATGTAAAATTACTGTTGTCATAATGGGTAGTAATACTGCGCTTCAATTAACCACATTTGGGCAGCGTCGTTTGCAGTTCTTTTTCCTACTTTTTGTATTGTTACTTCTTGTAGAGGCAGATGAGCGCCATACGATACGCCGCCGTCAGATACTAAATGTTGAGCTTGTGGGTGCAAATCAAGACCAGAAGAATCGTCAACTAAGTTTATAAACGAAGTCAAAACACTTGTTTTATCTGGTGTGTTTACACCGTCTACTAAAAACCGCCTAACAGCTCGTTCTTTTTTATAGTTGCCAGACCCTGCTGAAAAACCAGTGTAACTAGAACCAGGAAGGTCGTATGCAACAATAGTAATAGCCATTTCTACTCCAGAGTTCTAGAGAGTAGAGCAGACAGAGAACTTAATTCAGCAAGCATTTGTTTCATCGTTGATTCAATTTCAGTCAACTTTGATTCAACACCCGACATATCTACTTTTTCCATTAACTACTCCCTGCCGTATTCTGAACTTCTTGAACTGGATGTGTTTCGTCAGTGTATTTTGTGGTCATTCTGCCAACAATTGTAACTTGGACAGATGGCCGTTCCATGTTCCAGTCAATTACAACTGATTCAGGAACAATTTTCATTTTAATCCGATTTACTTTAGTTATGCCTGATCCTGTGTCATGATCATCTACGCCAACGCCCAACATAAAACTCACATCAATAGATTCAGTTGTTTCTAGATTGGCGAGGCCAATTGCTGATGAAGATGGCACGTCTCCAATCATAGTCATCCTGCCTTTAACGTAAGACATTTGTTTTACTTGGGTTTCCGTAATAAGATTGCCAGTTAAATTGCCATCAAACTCACCTGTAATGTCAACGATATCGGTGTTGTATTCAAATCGAACCGCAGTTGGTGCAATTCTAAATACAGTACCCTCGTAACCCAAGGTTGCGTCTGCAAACAACTTTTCACTGTCGTTTGTAGATGAAATTGACCCAGAGTCTGGCCGTAAACCAATATGTGGAAACTTTGACCTACCGGGCATAGTGTCTCATTAAATCAAATGTCTGAAATAACCATGTAAGCCCAAACCGGAACTGCGCTAGTGCCTCGATTGATGTAAATCGTAGTTGCGGTGCTACTGGAATCAAGGTTGATATACAGACCACCAAGGCCAATTCCTAGCGTAGTAGTGTTGCTTGGTGCGCCGTTGCCAAATGTAATAAATGAACCATCAAAGCTGGTTCCCTTTTGATCCTGTGTAAGTCCTGAAAGTGTGTTATGTCCGGGCATTTTTCAATCCTTAACTGGGAAACTTAGTCCCACTGCTGTTTGTGTAGTAGATACTACTTCTGTCGGTCTTGCGTCCATATGACATTACCCGATCCGACCTGTCGGTGTTAACGCCAAAGTATTCTGTTCGGTGCATGGCACGGTCATCCAAGACTGCTGCCTTGAGCTGTGACTCATACATCTTCTGAAACCGACCTTGGTTAGGGCTATCTGCGTAGTTTTCTGCCAATGCAAGTGCGCCGTTGATTACGATCCCCTCGTACTTGTCGGGAATGCCATTCGTCGCAGTGTCTTTGTTGTATTTATACCGCATCGTGTAGTTTTTGTCTGGCAACGGGAAGAACAGTAACCTGTCCTTGCCATCGTCGTATGCGACGTACTCTGGCGTATCCGAGAGAACAGGCTCGCCAGCGTACAAATCTCGCAATGAACCAAGGTTGATTACCTCAACATGGTTGTATCCAGAGTTCACCTGATGCGTCATGTATCCATCTACGCCTCCAAACGAACTACCAGCAGCGTGCATCACATGATAGAAGGTAAACGACACGCCGGTGCCAGTCTCAGCAACCGTGATCGATGTGTCAGTTAGGGTAACACTAAAACCAGAAGACCCAATATTGTCAATGCTAGTGGGTATGTGGTATCCATCAGCAGCACCAAGCCCGCTGATCTTCACCATTGCAGTTACTTGGTCTGCACCACCCGACCCGTTTCCGCCAGTGTGCGTGTGAACCCATTGGGGAAAGTTAGCAGGTGTAGCAAGCCCAAAAGTCACGACACCGTTAGTGACTTGCGGGCAATCAGCAGCACCTACGTTGCTGTCTAGCGTCGATGCAGCGTGTGAGAATGTTTCTGGATCGTTCAGATGAACAACACCAGTCTCACTGAGCCATGACCATCTATGTGAAGATGAATCACCTTGGAGTGGTGTAGGAATTAGAAAGTTGTTAATGGCTCGCTGTGCAAGGCTGAGTGTGAAAGCTCCAGTCGAACCGCCGGGGGCAACGTGTCCGTAGCCGAGGTAGTAAGCAATTTCTTTTTCAACATTAGCCGCAGCTACAGTAGTCATTTTCAGCCCTTCTTTCTGTTGACCTTGCGGCTAACAACGCGGAGGTTTTTCCTGCGATTGTCTCTGGGATTACCATTTTTGTGATCCACTTCGCGTCCGTCACCCTTGCGCACCTTGCCAGACTTTGCCATTTTTTTCCTGGCAGAGTTACGACTTGCCCGAGCCTTTTTTTGTGCTGAGGTTCCATGGTACGAGTCGTACTCTTTCCTGTAGTTGCGCTTTTTCTTTGCCATGTTAGATCAAGTTGACAACGAAGTTTGGTTTCGATTTCGTCCAATTGAATTTATTGTGAGTAATTAAAATCATTTGCCAACGTCCAACTCCAGCAAGTTGGACAAAACCACCTTCGCCAGTATTAGCGTCACCAGAATTAGACCCGCCACCAGACCCAGTTGTAGCAAGCCGTGGTTGTGAATCAATATCCTGCAAAGTCATTGCTGCAAGAGTTCCTGCTTGAAACATTCCAGCGGTGTCTGGGTCACTAAAATCTTGGTTGTTTTCTTGATCTGATCGCACTCCAGTAAGAAGAGTTCCATCTGGACGATTTATTTGCGTTAGCGCTGCAACAGTGTCTCTGTTACCTCTGACCAGTTGTTGGCCTCCAAGCCTCACGGTAAGAAGTTTGTTGTTTGCCCAGTGTGTGCTGTCAAGTTCACCAAAACCCATTACCCCCCAAAACCACACTATTGGTCCTTGGGTAGCGTTAGCACTTCCCCTGTCGAAAGCATCTGCTTGTAGGCACTTGAGCATCAAGTTATCTTTGCCACCGGGATAAACGCGAGCAGTCTTGTTTTCCGCTTCGCTTGCATCAATTTCTTCGTGAGTATACCAACCACCTGGATTTCCCCAAGTGTCAGAGCCATCACTGCTGACTAGATTTGTATCTAGTAGAAAACGTGCGCCTACACCATTAGCCATAGATCACCTCAATAGAACAGTGCGTACAAAGCATTACCTGTGGTTTCAGTTTGGGTGTCACCCCTGTCGAAACTCAAAGCAATCTGTTGAAATACATCGATGCCGGGAGCAATTGCAAGCCCAACATTCGTATCAGGAATGTCAATGTTGGCAAGATCAGGTGGTGTTGTGTTCATCGCTGGAAGCATGGCAAAAACAGAGTTCTTCACATCTGCTCCTGTGCCACATCCCGTATGAGATGACATAACAGTACCGCCCGGTGTAGTGAAAACACCCGTTGTCGATGCTGCATCTGCTTGTCCACCAGTTACTGTTGAGACGGTAATGGTGCCAAGCTGGTAGAAAAACTTTGGCTCTGTGTTGTAGCTTGTTTGAGATTGTTCCCCAAACCCAATGACTCCATAGATTTCAATGAAGGCTGAGTCCGTGCCATCTCCAGAATCGGTGCTTCCAGCGTTCATAAGCGGCTTGATCATGATTGCAGAAGCGTTGCCAGCGTCAATCATAACCAACTTATTTGCAGCAACGTCAGCATCTTGCGTTGCCTGTGTTACCACACTACCTGTGCCACCATAGGCATTTGTGCCACCGCTAACCATGGCGGTGTTATGTGCAAAATTAAGTCCAGTAATAAAACCCATTAGGGTCGCTTCCTTCCCTTAGCTCGCGAAACACCCTTGCGAACACTTTTGACACCACCACGAATTGCAGACTTTTTCTTCGCTCTTTTTGTAGCGGCAGAACTTTTAATCGCTTTTTCTCTACCCATGGTTTACTTCTTCTTTCTTTTCATCATAGGACGCTTGGCAGCAGCTTTAGCTTTCTTGGCAGCAGCCTTGCCCTTGGGTGTGTACGGGTACTTCTTGCCTTTTACATTTGGCATGTTAATTCTCCTAGCAACTGCAATCCCATTTGCGAAGAGCCTTGTTAATTCGGCTCTTGGGATCTCGTGCAGTCTTTGCACTTGTAAGTTTAGATTTCATTCCACACATTCTAGAACAGAAAGACTTTCGACGACCGGCTGCCTTCTTGCTAGTCTTTGCCTTCTTGGCACTAACTGGAGCCTTAAGAGTCCCCTTCTTATAGCTACGACGACCCTTGGCATTCAACCCGCCACTGGGGTTTTTGCCTGCCTTTCGTTGCCATGCTGGAGATTTCTTTTTTGCCATGTTACTTCTTTTTTGCTGTTCGCTTTGATCGCGTAAACGACCTGTTCGTGGGCGCACCCTTAGAACCTGGTTTTCTCATTTTCTCGCCAGAACCCGCTTTGATGCGTTTTCTCTTTGCGTGGATATTTGCGTACAAACCGCTCTTTTTTTTCTTTGCCATTATTCGTCCTCATCATCTTCATCGTCATCTACATCAATAACCATTAGACGGTCCATAGCAATGTCAAACAACACGCCAGACACCTGCCACTTATCTAGATCAAACTCAGTCATCCAGTAGTTTACGTGCTTCTGGACTTCCATTTTCATTTTTTCAGCAGGACTAATCACTTCGGCATCCTTATCAATTCAGCATCCCAGCATTTGCCATTAAGTCTAGACGGCCTGTCCCAAACACATTCTACAACGATAATAGAAGCACCCCACATGCTTGTGTCTTTTCTTTTAGCGTAACTAGGCTTCAGAGGACCACATGTGCCAACATTCGCATACCAGAATGGTAGGGGCACTTTCTTAGTTCTCATGGCCTGTGTCGGCTCTATGGGCCTATGGGTATGCCCTCTTACTGTGAGGCCGTGTGGTATCCAGCCAGCGCACTGCATCATCTGAAGACCTTCAAGCTCGTCGCTAGACATAGAGCAATCGAAACCATGATAGAACAGGCATTGGCCTACCTTGTAGATTCCTTTGCGAGATTTCTCATACGGAACCCAGTGCCATTGCTGGAACTCATCTCCAAAGTCTGGGTGGTTTCGCCAATCGACAAGGCTTCGCAGTGACTTAGGTATCCTCCTTGGATCTTTGGCAAGGATATTGTCATCGTGGTTTCCTGTGCAAATCCACCTGTTGCAGCCACTTGGCAACACGTCTCGTATAGATTTGAGCAGGTTTGCGCCGTGTTCGTACTCATCTGCCAGTGTGTGTGTGTCTTCGTTGGGGTGGACAGATGCCGCACTAGACTCGAAAACATCCCCGAGATGACCGAAGTGGGTCAAGTCAGAGATGTTGGCAAGTGTGTCAAGAAGCCACGAATGGGTCTCTGGTGGCGTGAACGGGGAATGAGTGCAAGAAATTGCAGCTATTTTTGCTGTCCTGCGGTCTTTCATCCAGTCTGCCGCCTCTTCTTACTTGCTACATCGTTCACTACACTTGCAGACTCTTTCCATGTCTTTTCTCAAAGACCTGACAAGCGTGTAGTAAACCAAAACCCAAGCAATCAGCGGGGCCGCCGTTGTCTCGGCAAATTGAATCAGAGTAGAAGGTTCCATTTTTTAGCTCCCGAGTACTTTTCTAACCAGTTCCATGAATTGGTCTTTGAACACAACTCCGCTGAGAAAGCTGAGTGTTGCCAGAGTGAGGATAAGAATGATATCGGTCATGTTGCTTTCCTTTCTTTAAGGATCTGTTTGATAACTTTGTAAGTCCAAGCTGCTGAAATGCAGCCTGTGAAAACCACTAGAGGGTAGAACAGGTAGTCATCATACTTTGCCACCATGTAGTTGAGTACGGTAAGGATTACACCGCCGATAACCGGATACCATCCACGGGCACCTCTGGTGACAACAAGAAGAGCCATGCCAGCAAGAAGACACAAGCCGCCAATAACACTCAAGACGCTAAGGGGTTGTGATTTTGCCACATCACTGGCCGCTGACAAAGCAGTATTACTGCCTGTTGGTGTAAGTGTGATGGTCCGGCATCCCGAGATCATGAGAAAGCTCAGAATTGTCATTGCAATTTTGATCATGGTCAGATTCGCTTTCTTTGTCAGTTAGCGATTTTGCAATTCAAGTCGTTCAATTCTCTTTTTAAGATCAGCAATGTTTTCATTGTGTTTCGAGTCATTGGCTTGAGAAAGCACTTGTGACTTAACTAAATCTGTTGAGATTGAGCTTAGTTGAGAGATCTGCATTCCATGGAATGTAATCTCTTGATCTCGTCGCCCCATAGTTAGGAATACGCCCGCCGCAGCAGCGGTAATAACTATTGTCTGGACTACCGCCCACATATTCGCTGCACTACTCTTCCCATGATCCATTACTTTTTCACCACTCTGATTAGTTACGGTTTCAGTGAAGACGCACCGACCCCTAGTACTATGTTCCTTATCGGAAAAACAGATGGGGAACATTACCCATTACGGACTAATGGAGAAGGCAGTGTGTCGGTACGCCGACCTTCCCAATGGGTCACAATCGGCGAACAGAGCCAGCCGCTGGCTGCTTGAATGCCCCTGAGGACTTACCCAATCAAGCAAGGGGTGGGAATATAACCCATGTCGTCGCGTCAGACGCGACTAAAAAAACCACCGCCCACCCTTTCGGGTGAGCGACGGCCTGCAACTGGAAAAAGTCATGTACTCGGTTCAACGGTCATATGTACCCGAGTAATTTTATCATCCGATTTTCTCTGTGTCACGCTTAGATTCTTAATGTGGGCCTCAGTGTCATCCGCGATCAGGCACAGCGCCTTCTTCTTGGATCTAGGGCTTGGTTCTCTGATCACATCTAGCAACAGTTTGCAACCTCCGTACAAGTTGTCAGGGTCCATGGCACGTTTTCGGTAGCCATACTCTCTGACAATTGTGATGTTGACGGGGCAAGTAAAGGGAACAACTGTATCTCCGTAGATCATCATTAGATCAAGGAGCGTGTTGTGTTCCTTGATGCGTGTACGGAAGTGCATTCGCATCATCCTGTTTGGGCTGATCAGATCATAGTCTGGCAATGTGCATTTCCAAATCATCCTTTGATCAACTCCAAAAAGTCTTTTCTAGTTGCGCCTTGCTGCACGAACTCTCTGGCATCTTTGGCAGGTGGGACGACAACTGTAACACTCTTGCACACTTCTTTCAAACTGAATTGCAATCTCTCTGCGCCATCCATGCCGGGACCATCAAAGTCTGCCATGATTGCCACGTGCCGGTTTGCCGAAAACTCTTTTATCAAATCAGAGCCACTGTTGCATGACGGACGACCTACCGCATCGAACTTCATGTCGAGCATCACACCTGTATCGGTCGGACCCTCGCAAACAATCAAGCCACCACTGTCTTTCATTTTTGATGGTATGAATAATCCCTGCTTCGACCCCTTCAGCGCCCACTTCTTTCCCTCGACATTCCTCATGCGAACGCCGAGCAACCTGTTGCCAGTTCTTTGCATCGGGAACGAGTACGCACCCTGCTGGAAAGAGTAACCAACGTGTAGCCGTTTCAGAGATTGCTCACTGATGTCGAGCCTCTCGGAAAGATCAGTCAACTTCTCATCGGTGATTGCCTTGCACATCTTTCTGGCAAGTATTGCCAAGACCTCGTTGTGTTCTGGTAACTGCTTCTTTTCAGGCTTGCTCAGTTCTTTCTTCCAGTCCTCAGTTTCTCTGAGAATATGGAGATACCCTGAACCATCGATATACTTCTTGCTTCCCTCTTCGACCCTCGGGCAAATCACCGCCGAACCATCTGAACTGATGGAACACCAGTCAGTCTTTTCGCAAATAGGACACGGCTTCTGCTGACTTACTCTCTTCCAAGTCATACTCGCCTCCAACTATTTTTCGCCAACCTGTCAATTGCATCTGATGCCTGCTTGAATCCCATGTCGGTTCTGTAGCCGAACTTCTTCAGGATCTTCGCCTGCTTGAACGTACATTGGTTCCTCTTCATGCGGTTGACAAGCTCACCATGTAGGACGACCTGTTGGTGATCGTTTAGTGACTTAGTTTCGATACCACTTCTGTCGAGCATAGACTTCTGTCTCGTTGACAGAGTTCGGTCTGTCTTCTTCAGCACTCTGTGTGGCTGTATGTTCAAGATGTCGAACGGGTCGTTCTTCTTCTGAGAAAACTCAGCTTTGGCTGTCAGATTGTATTTGTCGCCCCTGCTAGTCAGTGTGCGGATTTCTTCCTCTTCTTCCTCCTTGCTGGCCTTCTCCATCAAAGAGATCAGGTCAACTGGAGATCCGCTTTGCTGTGCCAGCTTCGCCGCCCTGTCAGAAACTTTCTCAGGGTACTTGCCACTGAGTATGTCTGCCGACGTAACCAAGCGGTGTTTGGTTGCGTTGCCCACGAAGTCAATGATTTCAACGGTTGGTTTCAGGCTTCTGGCAATCGCCTCTCGCCTGTTATTCGCTGTTTCGATCCCATCGACTGTATTCGGAAGAACTCTTGTTCCCCTGCCAGCCATCTGTGTGTACAAAGCGCGTGACATGGTGGGCCTAGCAATTGCAACCACACCAATCTCAGGATCGTCGAATCCTTCCGTGGCTATGCCGACATTGCACAGGAACTGGTATTCACCATTCTTGTACCTGCGAATTAATTCTCGCCGTTCATCTTTCGGTGTCTTCCCGTGGATGAAAGCGGCCCTCTTGCCATGACGGTTGATGATCGCGCAGAGATCATGTGCTTGACTAAGGGTGGTTGCGAATATGAGTGTCTTTCTGTCTCCTGCGATATCGATTGTTGGTGAAGCGATGCCGTGCAGGTTCGATTCGAGTTCCACAACTTTTGCCAGATCCCCTTGATTGAGGTCGCCAGCAGTTTTGCGGACATGACTGAAGTCCAGAGACTGCACGACGACTTGGTTGGAGAT
>TARA_R110001592_G_scaffold211141_1_pt1 | contig 15037 bp, 11 predicted proteins | sample TARA_R110001592 | Tara Oceans TARA_R110001592 (sample SAMEA4398387) | marine metagenome | biome: Polar Biome; feature: [SRF] surface water layer (ENVO:00010504); material: water (ENVO:00002006), including particulate matter (ENVO:01000060) such as... | depth 5 m
ATAAATTCAGCATGACGGCAAAGGGATAACTAGACACTGTTAGTCTGAACCCAGGCTATTATTTTGATACTAACTTCATCATCCTGATACCACCTCCGTCATCCTGATACCACCTCCGTCATCCTGAACTTGTTTCAGGATCTCGTCGTTAACAACACAAAAGCAGATACTGAAATAAATTCAGCATGACGGTAAAGGGATAACTAGACACCGCTCAACTAAGCGCAACCTGGTATTTTGATATTAGCTTCATCAACCAGATAACACCTTCGTTCTTTCTAAACAGAAAAGCCGGATAAGTAATTAACTTATCCGGCTTTTATAAAATAAAATGAACGCTTCTAAAAGCTTTCTTTATAAAGGTTACTCAGCTAAAGGACGCATATGAGGGAACAAAATAACATCTTTGATCGTTGGTGAGTCAGTAAACAACATCACTAAACGGTCAATACCAATGCCTTCACCCGCAGTTGGCGGTAAACCATATTCAAGCGCTTGAATATAGTCTTCATCATAATGCATCGCTTCATCGTCACCAGCATCTTTGCCTTCAACTTGGTTGCGGAAACGTGCTGCTTGGTCTTCTGCGTCATTAAGCTCAGAGAAGCCATTCGCTAATTCACGGCCACCAACGAAAAATTCAAAACGGTCAGTAATAAATGGGTTGTCATCATTACGACGTGCTAATGGTGAAACTTCCCAAGGGTATTCTGTAATGAAAGTAGGTTGATCAAGCATATGCTCAGCAACTTCTTCAAATATTTCACAAATGTATTTACCTGGGCCCCATACTTTTGATGCTTCTGTTTCTTTAACACCAACAGTTTTGGCCATAGCTTTAAGTGCGTCGAAGTTTGCTTCTGGGTTACGTAAAATGTTTTCGTCTAGGTCGTTACCGTATAATAAAATAGCATCAACCATAGATAAGCGCGTAAACGATTTTCCAAAGTCATAAAATTTCTCTTCAACGACTTCGCCATCACTATTTTTAACTGTGTTACGAATAACAGAGCTACCTAGTACGTTTTCAGCAAGAGTACGTAACATATCTTCAGTGATATTCATTAAATCAATGTAATCGGCATAAGCTTGATAGAATTCAATCATAGTGAATTCTGGGTTATGACGTGAAGATAAGCCTTCGTTACGGAAGTTACGGTTAATTTCAAATACTTTTTCAAAACCACCAACGACTAAGCGCTTCAAATAAAGCTCAGGGGCAATACGCATATACATTTGAATGTCTAAGGCATTATGAAAAGTTTCAAAAGGTTTAGCCGTTGCGCCACCGGGAATAGTTTGTAGCATTGGCGTTTCAACTTCCATGAAACCACGAACAGTTAAAAACTGACGAATACCTTCAACAATTTTTGAACGAATAAGGAAAGTATTACGCGTTTCTTCATTGATGATTAAATCAACATAGCGTTGACGATACTTAGTTTCAACATCAGATAAACCGTGGAATTTTTCAGGTAACGGACGCAATGACTTAGTGAGTAATTGATATTCGTCCATATTGACATATAAATCGCCTTTACCAGACATATGCATAGTGCCGGTAACACCGATAATATCGCCGATATCTAAAGTGCCCCAACGCTCTTTAATATCTTTTTGCACTGTTTTATGTGCATAAGCTTGGATGCGACCAGACATATCTTGTAGTACCAAAAATGGCCCACGCTTAGCCATAACTCGACCAGCAATACTATAGGTTGCTGTTTCAGCTTCAAGTGTTTCTTTATCTTTCTCACCATGCTCAGCTTGTAAATCAGCAGCGTAGTGTTTTCGGTCAAACTTGTTTGGGTGGCCATTAGCCGGACAGTTTTCACGAATTTTCGCTAATTTACCGCGACGTTCGGCGATTAATTTGTTTTCATCTTGCTGATTTACTTGTGCTTGGTCGGTCATTTTTTTTCTCGTTAACTTTTTAAGTTTTGATTGTCGAACCTTGCCACGCAAGGCTCTTCTACTTTATAAACCAGATTTTAGGCTGGCTTCTAAAAATTTGTCTAAATCGCCATCTAAAACTGCTTGGGTATTTCGATTTTCAACGCCTGTGCGTAAATCTTTAATTCGGCTGTCGTCTAAAACGTATGAGCGTATTTGACTACCCCAGCCAATGTCAGATTTACCATCTTCTAATTCTTGCTTGCCTTCATTTTTCTTTTGCATTTCCATTTCAAAGAGCTTAGCTTTTAACAACTTCATCGCCGTTGCACGGTTCTTATGTTGAGAGCGGTCAGCTTGACAAGCGACAACAGCGCCCGTTGGAACATGGGTAATACGAATAGCTGAATCAGTTTTATTAACATGTTGACCACCAGCGCCCGAGGCACGAAAGGTATCAATACGTAAATCAGCAGGATTAATATCGATTTCAATATTATCGTCAATCTCAGGATAAATAAATGCCGAAGCAAATGAGGTATGACGACGACCACTGGAATCAAATGGTGATTTTCTTACTAAGCGATGAACACCTGTTTCTGTACGTAACCAGCCATAAGCGTATTCACCGGTATACTTAATCGTACACCCTTTAATACCGGCAACATCACCGTCAGTCACTTCAATCGCTTCTGTTTTATAACCGTGTGCTTCACCCCAACGCAAATACATACGCATTAACATTTCAGCCCAGTCTTGTGCTTCAGTGCCACCAGAGCCCGATTGAATATCTAAATAACAGCTATTTTCGTCATGTTCACCAGAAAACATCCGGCGAAATTCTAATTTTTCTAAACTTTTTTCTAGCGCTTGAATTTCATCGTTCGCATCGTTAAAGGTTTCTTCGTCGTCTTCTTCTAGAGCAAGTTCAACTAAACCTTCAACGTCTTCACAGCCTCGATCCATTTCATCAATGGTTTCAACGATGGCTTCAAGAGAAGAGCGCTCTTTACCGAGTGCTTGTGCTCGTTCAGGATCATTCCAAACTTCAGGTGACTCTAATTCACGCACCACTTCAACCAAACGTTCTGATCTTTGGTCGTAGTCAAAGATACCCCCGAAGCATATCTGTACGCTCGCGGATGTCTTTAATCTTGTTTAATACCGGGTTAGCTTCAATCATAGTTTATAATTTTACATCGCAAATTTGGCGTCAAGATGCACGCCCGAAAGAATAAAATAAAATAGTCGCGCATTATAGCGTAATTTCATCGCTAAATAAACGATTTAACTGACTAAACTGGCTGAAAATAAAGCAATGAATCGCCAGGCTTTTATTCAAGGTATTCCACAATAAATTGCACACTTTGCTTGCCACGAAATTCATTAATATCGAGACGGTAAGCAAGGTGGACTTGTTGAGTTTGATGGTCAGGCCAACGGCTTAAGTCAACATTAAAAGCGATAGCATCAAAAACTTGCCCCGCTTTTTCAACAACCAGTTTCAGATGTTTCTGGCCGACAATGCGTTGCTGAACCAACTTAAATTTATCGTCAAATAAAGGTTCGATAAAGTTTTGTCCCCAAGGGCCAGAATCACGTAATAGCTGAGCAAAAGATAAGGTCATTTCATTGGTGGGTAGTTCGCCATCGGAGGCGAGCGTACCTTTGAGATCGTCACTGCTTAACCAAAGCTCGGCATATTGATTTAATAAGCGCTGAAATTCTTCAAAGTTTTCTTCTGCTATTGATAAGCCAGCTGCCATGGCGTGGCCACCAAATTTAATAATGATATTTGGGTGCTGCGTGTCAATATGTTCCAGTAAATCTCTAATATGTAAACCAGGAATAGAGCGTGCGGAACCTTTAATTTCACTGGTTTTTCCTGTTTTCTCAAGAGAAAGGTCATCACTCGTGCCAGCAAAAACAATACTGGGTCGGTGATACTTTTCTTTTAAACGACCAGCAACAATACCGATAACCCCCTGATGCCAATCTTTTTGAAACAAAGAAATCGCGTGCGGTAAGTTATCATCAGAAAAATTTAAGCTTTTCAGCACTTGTTCTGCTTCTTGCTGCATGCCCTGCTCGATTTCTCGGCGCGACTTATTTAAATCATCAAGATCAGCAGCCATTACTCGAGCAGAAGCAAGGTCTTTGGCAAGCAAACAATTAATACCGTACGACATATCGTCTAAACGCCCTGCGGCATTTATTCTTGGACCCAAAGCAAAACCAAAATCACTAGCAACTATCTTTTTCTGATCTTTACCGGCTATTTCGAGCAATGCTTGAATGCCTGGGCGCGTAACTCCCGCACGAATTCTTTTCAAGCCTTGTTCAACCAAAATTCGATTATTGTTGTCAAGAGAAACAACATCGGCTACGGTCCCCAAGGCAACTAAGTCAAGGAGTTGAGCAATATTAGGCTCTGCTATTTTTTTGTCAACGAACCAGTTCTTCTCACGTAAATATTTACGCATTGCCATCATAAAATAAAAAGCAACACCAACACCCGCCAGCGCTTTACTGGCGAAGTCACAGCCAACTTGGTTTGGATTAATAATAGCGTCGGCATCAGGTAGTGTCATGCCCGGTAAGTGATGGTCGGTAACAATAACACCTAATCCTAAAGACTTGGCTTTAGCGACGCCGGCAACACAACTAATACCATTATCAACGGTTATTAATAGCTCAGCGCCTTGCTTAGCAGCTATTTCGACAATTTCAGGTGTTAAACCATAACCATATATAAATCGATTAGGTACTAGGAATTGATAATTATCACAGCCAAACAAACGTAAAGCTTCCATCATTAATGCTGTACTGGTCGCACCATCTGCATCAAAATCCCCAATAATGGCAATATTTTTATTCGCGACTAAGCCTTCATATAAAACCTCACAGCCTTGATTAATCCCTTTTAAACTTTCAATGGCACAGAGTTGGCTGACATTAAGTTCGAGTTCAATTGCCTTATCAATACCGCGGCTGGCATATATCTGCTTAATAAGTGGATGAAGATGATTGGGAAGATGGTTATCTTCAACTTTGACACGGCGTACTATTTGCTTTTGCATAAGGAGAGTTTCTGATGATTAATTGAATGAGGTTAAGAGAGCAAAATGGCAGGCTATTTGGCCTGCCACTTAGGTTAAATCATTAACAAACGATTATAATTTATCCTGCCGCTTTCATCTGTTCAATTATAGCAACAAGCGCATCCGGTTCTTGATAGCCAGGTAACATCATACCGTTTTCTAAAATAACAGCCGGTGTGCCACTAACCCCAACTTGACGGCCAAAATCAAACTCATCTTCAATGGGTTTATCACATATACGTTGTGCAACATTTGAACCCATTTTAGCTTTTGTTAACGCGTCTGCTGGATTTTCATGACACCAAATAGAGCGTAAATCTTTAAAGCCTTGAGAATATTGACCCGAACGGTCTTTCACACCTGAACGAGGGTAAGCTAAATAACGTACCGTGATACCTTTTTCATTATATTCATCCATTTGTTCATGCATCTTACGGCAGTAGCCACAAGTGATATCGGTGAATACGGTAACAACATGCTTTTCATTTTTTGCTGGATAGACAATCATCGCATCAGCAAACTTGTCCAAACCATCAAGTCGAACTTGCGCTAAACTTGCTTCTGAATAATTGACAACCTTGCCGCCTAAACCATAAAGTTTACCTTGAATGAAAAATTGACCATCGGCACTCGCATAGAATAAACCTTGGTTAGTGATAAGTTCAACTAAACCAGGCATAGCTGATGGTTTAACCGCATCAATTTCTAGGCCTAACATTAAACTAAGCTTTGCTTTTAATTGAACCGCATCGAATTCGGTAGGATTATTGATGGTAGATGTGGTGGTTGAGGCGCTACTTGCAACCACAGTCGGCTGCTCTACAGCAAACACTAAACCAGCAACACCGATACAAACCGCCGTAAGGGCAAGGGAAATTTTCTTAAACATTAATGACTTCCTAAAAGTAGAACTAACAATCGGTAATCTCAGTGATTACACAAGATTAATTGAGCTATATAACATGACCGTTTCTTAGTGAGTAAAATTACAGGGAATTGAAATAAAATGCAATAAACCTAGTCATATCACTCTATTAATAAGTGTAAACAGCCACTTTATAACGATATATATATTTTACTGCCTTGATATAAACTATCTGTTAAACTCTCGCAAAAATAGTGACCCTAATGTTAATCGGTCAATATCTTACTTCTAAGCTCAAAAAAGATGCTAAAGGCTACCTCATGAAAATTGGTTTATTTTACGGTTCTACCACTTGTTATACTGAAATGGCGGCGGAGAAAATTCAACAATATTTTGCTGACAAAGCAAAGTTCAAGACAGAGTTCGACGTTGAATTGTTTAATATCAAAGAGACACCACTAAGTAAGATTGACGATTTCGATCTGGTTATCATGGGTATTTCTACTTGGGATTATGGTCAAATTCAAGAAGATTGGGAGGGCCACTGGGATGATATCGCGACTTTAGATTTATCAGGAAAAATTATCGCCCTTTATGGCATGGGTGACCAAATTGGTTATACCGAGTGGTTTCAAGATGCGCTGGGCATGCTGCATGAACAAGTCATCGCCCAAGATGGTTTTGTTATTGGTTTTTGGCCCAACCAAGGTTATGAGTTTGAAGCCTCTAAAGCGCTCACCGAAGATAATAGTCAATTTGTCGGTTTGGCATTAGATGAAGACAATCAATACGAACAAAGTGATGAACGTATTGCATTGTGGTGTCAACAAATTCAAAGAGAAATAGCTGAGATTATTGAAAGTGAATAAAAACTAAAAATAAATAGCTTTAGCTTTAGCTAAATAGCCTGTTTCGCTTTATAATTCACGGCAATATTATCCTGACCGAAATTATACTTTATGTTTGAGCAATTTGACCTAGATTCAGCACTACTAGGCGGCATTACAAATGCTGGCTATAAAAAACCAACATCTATTCAAGAGTTGGTTTTACCTGTCGCCATGACAGGTAAAGATGTTTTAGCTTCAGCGCCAACGGGCACAGGTAAAACAGCTGCTTTTATATTACCTATCGCTCAACATCTGCTAGATTACCCGCGTAAAAGCCCAGGTTTTCCTCGGGTACTTATTTTGTCACCAACGCGCGAGCTTGCTATTCAAACCAGTGAGCAATGTACACAATTAACTGAATTAACTGATATTAAAACTGGGTTGATCACTGGTGGTGTTAGTTATGACAGCCATAAAGATGTCTTAACTAAGAACACCGATATTCTAGTTGCTACGCCAGGCCGTCTACTTGAATATCTTGAATCAGAACAATTTGAAGCCCGCGACATTGAAATTCTTGTACTTGATGAAGCTGACCGTATGCTTGATATGGGTTTCTCTGATGCGATTAACCGTATTGTTGGTGAAGCTCGCTGGCGTAAGCAAACCATGCTTTTCTCAGCAACCCTCGAAGGTGCGGGTGTTTTACGTTTTTCAAAAGAAGTACTTAACGAGCCAGTATTTTTAGAGTCTCACCCATCACGAAAAGAAAAAGCCAAAATTCACCAATGGCTTCACTTAGCAGATGACAAAGAACATAAATTTAAATTATTAATCAACTTGTTAAAACAAGAAGGCTTTGAACGCACGGTTGTTTTTGCCAACAAACGTGAAACGGTCCAGCATTTGTCAGGAAAACTCTACGCTGAAGAAATCCCCTGTGCTTGGCTTGAAGGTAAAATGCCACAAGACAAACGTAATCATGCCATTAACCGTTTACGCTCAGGTATGGTAAAAGTATTGGTTGCTACTGATGTTGCTGCTCGTGGTTTAGATATTGATGACATTACTCATGTTATTAACTTTGATATGCCACGCAAAGCAGATATTTATTTACATCGTATTGGTCGTACAGGCAGAGCGGGTAATAAAGGTACGGCTATCTCTTTAGTTGAAGCACACGATATGCCTGTAATTGCCAAGATTGAACGTTACATGGACGAGCGTTTATCACGTCGAAATATTGAAGGCTTAAAACCACAATATAAAGAGTCTAAAGTTGCCTTGAAAAAACCTAAGATCAAAATTAGTAAATCACAGAAAAAAGCTAAGGCGAAAAAACAAGCAAAACGTGCAAACAAAAAGAAATAAAGGTAGAGTAGAAAATATAGGAGGGTTTTCTAGTTTTGAAAGCCCTGATTATCATATTGATTTGTTAGGTAAAGTAAGTTTTACTTGATAATAATAAACCGTTTGCTATTACGCTAGGATGCACGGCATGGTCGAATAAATATATCGATGTTTGCGTGAATTGAATGAAGACAAAATATTTATTATGGCTAAAATACAATATAATAATGAAATAGAAGTGCAGGCCAAGTATTGGCTATCTCGCATTGAACAAGGATTGTCGCAACAAGAGCGACAAGCTTTTGTTGCTTGGGTTAATCAAGAAAACAATCATCACTTAGCCCTTCATAAGTACTCACCTTCGACCAAAATTTCTAAGTTACTTGCCGAGTTTAATGGTTTATTTCCTTTAGAAAAAAAACATTCTCCTCACTCTAAAAAATTATTCATGCAATTATCAATGGCTGCCAGTGTTATTTTCTTTGGTATCATTACCAGTGAGTTTTTTTTAAATAAACCTATATTTTCGTTTTTTCAATCAACGTCATCTGAAGTTATTTATGATCAATTTTCAACAAAAATAGGCGAGCATAAAAAAGTGACATTACCCGATGGTTCAAATATCGAGTTAAACACTGATAGTTTACTCACTATTAGCTTCAGTGAAGAACATCGTCAATTAAATTTGATCAAAGGCGAAGCCTCTTTTGAAGTCGCAAAAGATAAATTACGCCCCTTTAGTGTCACGTCTGGGCAACAATCATTTACCGCTTTAGGCACCATTTTTAATGTACAAAAAAGCGATAATAATCAGTTAGAGTTAATTGTTACCGAAGGGCGAGTATTAATCGCTGATTCGAATGAAACATTACCGGCATTAACGAAAAAAATAGCCAGTACGGTTCAATTTCCGCAAAAAAATAGCATTATAGTTGCAGGTGAAAAATCGACTATAATCAACAAAATTCAATCACCGACAAATAAAATTTCATCACTCACTTTATCTCAGGAACTTTCCTGGAAAAAAGGCATACTTATTTTTGATGGTGAATCACTGGCCACTGCACTTGATGAAATTAGTCGCTATACCGATGTTAAATTTACCATCAAAGATAAAGCGCTTGCCCAAATGAAAGTGTCCGGTTATTTTAAGTCAGACGATGTTGGTACTTTATTAGATTCAATTAGCTATAATTTCGACCTAAAATATACCAAGACAAGTCACAACACTGTAGTTATCACCAAAGCAACTGACGCCATAATTTAATGGTCAACGCCTCAAATAGGCTATAGATAAGTACAATGAATAAAAATTATAAATAGAAGGTGAGCTTTCTGTATTCAACGATCACAATCAAAGCACTAGTTGACACCTTGCTAAACTATTTATTTAAAGAAAGAAAAAAACAGCAACACCGTGCCGTTTTAACAAAACAATTGACACATTTTTTTTGTTCATTCTTTATTATTTTTCCATTATCTTTTAGTTTAACCACTCAAGCTAAAGTACAAGCTATTGCACCCAATATAACGCACTTTACTGTCGCCGCTCAATCCGTTGATCAAGCATTAATTAAACTTGCCCAGCAGGCCGATCAAACCATTATATTTTCTTATGATTTAACCCGAAGTTTTAACAGTAATGCCATAGAGGGTTATTACTCAGTTTCTTTGGCTTTGAGGAAGCTCCTTAAAAACACGGGGCTTCATGCAGAAATAAATAATAAAGGCCAATGGTCGATAAAGCAGAAAAATAACGTTACAGCGCAGAGCAAATCTAAACAAGTAATTAAGACCACAGAAAAAGTCAAAGCCATTGAAAAAATAGTTATTGTTGGTAGTCATATTAATGGCAGAACCGTAAAAGAGTTACCTGTTCCTGTTGATATTATATCTGCTGACACTCTGCGTAATAGTGGCCAGACTAACCTTGGTCAAATATTGCAAGCACTAGTACCTTCTTTTAATTTTTCTCGTTCAGCAATAAGTGATGGCAGTGACGTATTACAGCCAGCAACATTGCGTGGTTTAGGACCGGATCAGACACTGATTTTATTAAATGGTAAGCGTCGTCATCAAGCGAGTTTAATTCATATTAATAGCTCTGTTGGCCGAGGTACAGCTGGTACAGATATGAACGCCATTCCAGTAAGAGCCATTAAACGTATTGAAATTTTACGTGATGGTGCAGCCGCACAATATGGCTCGGATGCCATAGCGGGTGTTATTAATATTGTGCTAAACGATAGTAGTGAGCAAGCGACCTTAACAACATCAGCTGGTGCTTATCAGCAAGGTGATGGTCAAGATTTTCAGCTATCTTATACGCAAGGTTTACCACTGGGTGATGATGGCTTTATCAATGCCACATTAAGTTTAGTCGACCATCAAAGTACCAACCGCTCAGGTTTACATGGTGCCTGCCAATTTGGCCAGTGCACTCAATTGGACAATGGTCATTGGCAAACCGATGATCCTCGAGAGTTATCCGCTAACCGAGCAACATTTCGTATTGGCGACCCTTCGTATCAACAACTTTCTTTTGCCGCAAACAGTACATTTGAACTGAATAACGGGCAACTTTATGGCTTTTTAACCTATTCACATCGAGAAAACCAATCTGCCGCATTTTTTCGTCACAGCGCGAATAACAATGAAAACCCACTATTAAGCGATGGTCAAGCAACGATTCCTCAGGGTTATTTACCCAAAATAGATTCAGATATAAAAGATATGTCATACAATTTTGGCTATAAAGTGGCTTTCGATAATGACAGCGCCATTGATATTTCATATACCTATGGCAAGAACCAAATAGACTATACGACTAAAGATTCACTTAATGCTTCTTACGCTAACTATCTATTACAAACCAGTGACTTAACAGTAGATGAATTACGTGCTCAATCACCAAAGTCTGCTTTTGCTTACGGGCTATCCTTGTCACTTGAGACAGTAAATTTACTTTTTAGCCAAGACTATGAAAATTATTCACTCGCGTTAGGCGCAGAGTTTCGCCAAGAAATATACCAAATAATACCAGGTAACCCCTACAGCTTTCAGGATTATGATACCGACAATAATCAAGCATTGTTTGACCAAGATGCCGCTGGTGGTATTCAAGGTTTTCCGGGGGTTGCACCTGAACTTGCGGTTAACGAGAACCGTGATGTTGTTTCACTTTTTGCGGAGTCTGTGACCCAAATCAATGACTTTATCGAGCTCAGTGCGGCCATTCGTTATGATGATTATGATATATTTGGTAACAGCACCAATACAAAACTTGCGGTGCATTGGCAAGCACACCAGCAACTTATTTTGCGCGGAGCCTATAGCACAGGTTTTCGTGCACCTTCTATGCAGCAAATGTATTTCAATAATATCAGTACACAGTTTATTGTTGACGAAAGTGGCTCATTGTTGAGTGAGGAAGTGGAAACATTCAGAAATGATAGTACTTTGACCACTCGACTCGGGGTGCCTTCTTTAAAAGAAGAAGAATCTGACAACCTCAGTGTTGGCTTTATCTATAGCCCTACTGAAAATGTAGATATTAGCTTTGATTTTTATCAGATTGATATTGATAATCGTATTGTCATTAGTAGTAAATTGGGTATGGGAATATCACCTCTACTCGACCAAGCTTTTACTGAGGAGTCTGTTACCAAAGGACAGTTTTTCTTAAATGGTGCAGATACCGCAACTCAAGGCACAGATATTGTTGCTACTTGGCAGACTCAAGCTTTTTCTGGAGATATTAACTTCACCTTAGCGGCAAACTTTACCAATACAGAGGTAACCAAGTTATTTACACCTGATCACAGCACACTGCATACCATTAGCGTTGAAGAAATTTTTTCACAGCAAGATATTTCTATCATTGAAGAGTGGCAACCACGCAATAAAATAAGTGTAAACACCCTTTATAAAAACCAGCACTGGACCATCAATATATTGTTCAATCACTATGGTAAATATACAATAACCGATGGTGGTAAACAAACTTATGGCGCAGAGCTATTAACTGATATTAGCGTTAGCCATCAAATGTCAAAAAATCTTGCGGTCACTGTGGGTAGTCATAATTTATTTGATGTTATGCCTGACAAAAATCGTATAGGAAACTCTCGAGGAGGCACAATTGAAGATCAACAAGGTAATATCATTGTTGATAGCACAGGTGTATTCAAATATTCACGCCGATCAGCTCCTTTCGGTTTTAACGGCGCATATTTTTATGCAAGTCTGCAATATGATTTTTAAGGGTATGCTGTTAACACTTAATAATAGGTAACCGCTTTAATTTCACGTTTGGGTGAAGAAGCTAAATAAATATTATAAACATCTTCAAAGTCTAAACTTAACTCTGTGGTGTAACTGTCGCCAACAGGATAGCTTTTAATCACTTTAGCTGCGCGGATGACACCTTGAACTGACGCTGACACTTCATTTTTACCCATTATCAGTTGTGACATGGTCATTTCACCATTTATCTTTTGCCCATAAACTTGTTCTGCAAGTTCTGCATAAGCGGCAAGCTTTGAGGCATTAATCGCCATCAACATACGCTGCGTTTCATGTTGTGAGTTTTGCAAACTTATCGGCGCTTGGCCAATAGCATGTAACACAGGGAAGGTTTCAGGCTTAACACTTTGCCATTGTACGTGTTTGTCATAAACACTAGAACAGCTGGCAAGTAACAAAGCTAAACTACCAGCGGTTAATATATTAAGAATAATTTTTTTCATCATAAATACCAAAAGTTAGTCCTACATCAATATAAAAAACTAATTAACAATTTTAATTGAACGTTCGTCTTCTGCTAACATAACGCTGTTTCGAATGATTAATCCATCTTTTATCCGAACACTTTCATCTTGATTAATCTGTTCACCAATTACCCAGCTTGGGATAAAAGATTGTGCCGTGGCAACAACAACACGTGATTGCATACCAATCATCCGAGCATTAATCATCACACCATTTTCTTGTTCCATCATGGTACCGGTTACAACATAGTCAATAATCTGCCGCTCTGGCAGCTCTTTCCAGTCGCGACTAAAAACATAATCACCTTGAGCAGTGACACGAATATGTCCCGTCGTTTTAAAATCAATAACAACTAAACCATGGCGCTGTAATTCATGAACAAAGTTCTCTGATATTTGATTACCCAGCCAATTAGTTGACTCAAGGTTTTCTAATTCGACAAAAGAAGCTACCGCGATAGGTGTTTTAGGGTTTACAAAAGAGCTGCTTTCAAGCATCTGATAAGTAAGCCCTTTAACAACATCTGCTATCGCATGTCGAGGTAGATTGAAACTGTCAATTTCACCTCGTACTTCTTGCTTTGATTTATAAAAATTATCTTCATCACTCATCATATTCATTGATGAACACGACATCAACGTTGGAATAAATAATGGAATAAGCCACTTTTTCATTGAGCTCCCCTTGATCGCTCTGAAAGCGAATAATCAGTTTTGCAGTAATATCGATAAACGACATCAAATAGTTTCTAATATAAATAAAGCACAAATCGCGCCAATCTATAAAGTTACTTGCGTATTAAAATAAGTGGGCATAGAAACTGCATATTCGACAGTAGATATTAAACCTTTTTTACTGACGGACTTCATATGCGCTTATTTATATCAGCTCTACTTTTATTTTTTATCACTCATTCTGCTGATGCCCAGTGGTATGAAGCTCAGGGAAAGTCAGTAATAATGCAGGGCAATGCCGAACGAGCAAAAACATTAGCCATAGAGAATGCATTAAAAAAAGCCTTACTCGTTGCCGGAGCTTCCGTATCGAGTGTGCAAAAAACGGTTAACGGATTATTGACACAAAATGAAATAAATATTCGCGCCAGCGGTACCGTAAACTCTTTTGAGCTGGTTGATGAAAATTATGAGGGCAATTTGGTCACCGTAACCATTCGTGCTGACATCTTCCCACAAAGTAAACAGTGCTTCTCTTCTGATTATCGAAAGTCTTTATTAATTACCCGTAGTAACTTAATGCATAGAGAGCAAGCGAGTATCGGTAAAATTTATGCTCTTGATAATAAATTGATGGCTAAACTTGCTTATAAAATTAACAACCAAGGTATTTATCTAGACACCCGATTGTTATTAAAAGAGAAGTCTCAGTTCTCAAGATTAAATAACAGCTTACAAGTTGAAGCAATAAAAAATCTCACCATGTCGTTAGCTAATATCAGCGATACTCAGTATGTCATGTATTCTGAAATTAATGACATTAGCTTTGCACAAGCCTCAACCAACGGTTGGCAGTTCTGGCAAGAAGATGTTTTTAACCGTCAGTTTAGTGTCAGCCTATATATTTACAACGGTACTAATGGTGAATCTGTCTTCACTAAGCAGTACCGTAGTTCTGCCCCATGGGAATTTGGCAAACGTCAGCAAGTTGATGTTCATAGCGAAGTATTTTGGCAAAGCCAATACGGAATGGCCATTGAAAAAGTGTTAGGGGATATGATCATTGATATCGACGAAAATATGATGTGTCAACCTACTCGTGGCAAGGTAGTTCAAATAGCTGGTAATTCGTTAACGATTAATTTAGGTAAAAGGCATGGCGTAAAAGTTGGTGATGAGTTTTCTCTATTACACTTAAATAATATCATGACTGACTCAGGAAAAACCTATGCCGGTTTTAACGTTAGCCCTTACACAGTAAAAATAACCCAAGTGTCTCAGCAAAGCGCACAGGCAATGACTACTGACGGGCAATTACTGGGTAACATCCAATTAAATGATTTAGCGGTGCGTTACTAACTTCATCGCTATATAGAACGTTAACGTTACCAGCATGCTGGTAACGTTAACGTTGTCACTGTTTTGCGCCTTATTCGTTTGACAGACTAATACCTTTAATCAATAAAGCAGAAAGTCCAGCAAACAAAGCGGAAATGATTAAACAGGTAATTAAGTTAGTAAATTGATAAATAACACCTGACATCACAGTCCCTA
>TARA_R110001592_G_scaffold88500_1_pt1 | contig 15037 bp, 15 predicted proteins | sample TARA_R110001592 | Tara Oceans TARA_R110001592 (sample SAMEA4398387) | marine metagenome | biome: Polar Biome; feature: [SRF] surface water layer (ENVO:00010504); material: water (ENVO:00002006), including particulate matter (ENVO:01000060) such as... | depth 5 m
TCTTGTAAGAATGAATTAGGTCTATTTAAATTAAAATTATTATTAAGGGCATTATAATCTGAGTTATCCCAAATTGGGGAGAAAGCTTCAAATGAATCAATATTTACCCCAAATCCATAATAATCACGACCATTTAATGAGGAATATGGAGGAATTCCATTATCTAATACCCATGTAATTCCTATATTTAAAGATTCATTATTACCTATGAAAACCTTAGATGTTTTATGAGAAAATGGGAAATTATCTATTTTTACTTTTTCTGTTAAGATTATACCTCTTTCTATTGTATCAATTCTTATTACATACTCACCATCTACATATGAAGTAGGAGAGAATAGATTTTCTTTGATGTCTGAGATGTTTAAATTGAAAGAAACATAAGCTCCCTCTAAATTACTTTCACCTTCATTCAAAATTAAATACATAACATCATTTGTTTGAGATTTCTTGAGGGTGAAATTACCTCCGGCAAATATAGAACCTACAAGGGATACAGCACGGTTAGCAGTAGAGGAATTAATATTATTAGATAAAATTTCAAATAAAGGATATAAAAACTGGTTAACTCTTTTCATTTGATAATCAATTGAAGGGACTTCACAAGAGAATGAACCTTGTGATATTGGGGGAGATGTTTCTAATGTTTGACTACCCCACTTAACTATGGGCCTTAATTTAATTTGTGTTTCATTTACACCAGACACAGTTTGAGATGAGCTATATGAAATTGTAAGAGTTTCATATGGATCTACTTCAAAAATTGGAGTATCTACAAAACATCCTTGAGTTTCTGGGGTTTTCTTGAGGATTTGAAAATAACCCACACCTCCTGGGTCGGATATTATTCCTCTAGTTGTGGATTCGACTTTTATAAAAATTGCCAAACCTGAGCTAGAATCAAAATCATCGTAACCACCAGATATTAAACCGGATGTGGAGCGGAATGTTAATTTTAGTTTCGTTGGGGTTGGTGAGTTGATTTTAATTTTATCTCCTATAATCTCAAAAATACCTTGAGATGTAATATCATCTAAATTTGTTACAATATTTCTAAAGGTGGGATCAAGGGATATTGAGCTACTGCTAAAATTAACAAATCCTAAATCTTCAGGTTGAGTTTTAAAAGGGTTAGTGAATAAATCTTGTGTTGTAGCTATAGCTTTACTTCCACTATACTCACCATCATAAAATTCTTTTTGTGTATCTTCTACAATTGTCTGTAATCCTAATGTAGTATCAAATGTGTTATCATATGATTGTATAATTGGAGTTTCCCCAAATGAAGGTGATCCTGTGTAGTTGAATTGATTAACAACACCTCCTGCTTCACCTTTAAATTCTCCAATATTAAGGGAAGAAGTTAATTCAAGATTTTTAAATACTAAAGGAGTATTAAAAGGATTCTTTGGGTATACAGCTACTGTGGTTTTATTTGTTATACTTGGTGGAGAAAATCTATTTCGCTCCAACATATGTTGTTTAATTATAATTCCGGTAGACACACTAGTACGCGCGGGTACATAAGCTTTAATTGCCTTGAATAAGGAATTATCTACATACTTTATTAATCTAATGTAATCATAAATATTCCCCTCAGTATATTTCTGGAAGAAATACTCTGCTGATTCTCTTAATTTAGGATAATAATCATTGGATGAGGATGTAAATCTAGGATCTGCTAAAGCATCACTAATTATTCCATACCCAAAGGCTTGAATTATGTCATCATTAACATTGTCTTGTGGGGAGAATGCTACTTCTAAACTCGTATTATCCTCAGTATAACTTCTATTAATTTCATAATCTTGCTCTATACTAATTTGATTAGATAAAACTGTACCAAAATCATCAGCATCATCAATTTCTATCTTATTAGAGATTCTATTTCTAATTCCTATTGAAGGTTGATCTAGAAAATAAATTTCTGTATTAGGTTGACTAAATGTTCTAATAGTAGCATTATCATAATATTGAATGTGATAATTACTTGAAGTTACATTCCCATCAGGGTTGACAAATGAACCTGTTATTAAGAGGTTGGATTTTGCGGATACAGCAGGATGGAAAGAAGTAAAAGATTCAGTATGAGAGGAACTTATTGAAGTTTCAAATTTATCTTCTAACTCATTCCCTAAAGGTGCTCTAAAGTTAACAATATCAAAAGAACTTTCTAAACCTGTTATATTATTACCTTCAATACTTTCAGGATTCATTACAAAATCATTAAATACCGTTTCAGGAATAGCATTAGAATAATATCTAAATTCTTGGAAAGATCCTGAAAACATTTTACCTGAAGGGTTTAGAGTATGAGGGCCTACATTAGACCCACTAACTAACCCCCCTAAATAAACCCCATCATGGGATCCAGTTCCAAATTTATTCCAAGATTCATTAATTGATGGATGTGTAGAACCATTAATTGATATACTAGCACTTCCTTCAAAGGATATTTGATTCCCATCAGCACCATTATAATTTTTATTTTTTACATATAAAGTATAGGTAGTATTAGTATTATTAATACTAGCAGAAGGATGAGTATCTCTTTGTAACATTACACTCCACCAACCCCCATCATAAACTGGTAAGTAAATATCATTTGATACTACTGTTCCCCCTTCTGATGGGGAGCCTGAAATATAAAATCTTACTAACCCCCAATCTTTATAAGTTGTGTCATTAGAACCCGAATAAGTTCCTACTGCAGATCCTGTGTAGAATAAACCTACACCCAAATCAAAATTAGTAGAAGTTTCATCTCCATCTGATTTTTTAACAGCTAGAGATTGACTAAAAAATTCCCCAGCTTGGGAAGATGAAGGGTAACCTGTGGTTTTAAATCTAAATTGGAAGTTATCAGGAACAATATATTTACTATCATTTACTCTATTTCTCTCAAGGGGCATCCAAGGTATAATAGCAGATGCACTTGCTACATTTTGGTTAGCTACAGGGGAAAAAGCATAACTATATCTATTATACCAATAATCATAATCATCAGTATTATCTTTATTTTTACCTCCAAATTCATTTATTCTTAATATAGTATCAGGAATACCCCAAATATTAATTAATTGACGTAAACCAGAAATAGTACCTTTCTTTTTAACTAAGTAAGCCATGTTATGGTAAAGTCTTTTGTAAATTTCTTTACTAACTTTATCAATGGGATATGGAAATCCTTTTTCACCTAATTGCTCAACATAAAATAAAAATGAGTATGAAGGGCTCCAATAATTAACTACTGTACCATTATTAATGGCTATGTAGTTGTCAATTACTTCATTACCTGTAGAGGGGATAAAACTGCCATCTTCTTCCCCTATTAGACCCATGTAATTATTTTGATCATTAAAATTATTCCCAAAACCTTCATAACCTAAAGATTTAATAGCATCTTGAGATAATTTTAAGGGAATACCTTTATCTAATTCATTTGTAGTATTATTTTTTTCAGTAACCGCCTTAGTATATAACCAGATTTCATCAAAATGTTGACCAGCCATATTAGAAAAATCTATATAGTTGTCATTATCTTGATTATCTCTTATAAATTCGGGAATGGTGTAATATAACCAGTTTTGGTTATTATTATCATATAGTGAAGCACTTAATATAATACCCCCATATGTAGATGAACCTTCAATATCACTTCCTAACCATTGTAATACTTCAGTACTACCTGTATTTAAGAGTGGATGTGGGAAATATGAATCTGCAACTTTGGGATACGCTGAAGGGCCTGAGGTGTAAAATAAATGATACTCATACCCATCAAAATTCTTAATAATGTTTTCAATATTATTATTAGCAGATGCTAAACTTGATGAAACTTGGGGGGTATTAAGGGTGGTTCCTGTGATTGAGGATTTAATTGTACTTATATCATCTTCATAAGATTGAATTTGGCTTACTTTCTCGTAAAAGTTTTCTATTCGCTTTTTAGCCGAAGAAAAATTTACAAATTCATTAAATGTTGAAAATGAGTAATTGGGTGTAATTTTAACACCTTTTTGATTTAATATGTTTTGAAGGTTATTATTAGATCCTGTTGTAACTGCATCTAATAATTCAGATTTGTTTTTTAATTCTGTTGAATTATTTACAAAATCTTTAATTTCTAAATTATAATTGGGACCTCTTAAATATGGGATGGCATCAACTTCTAAATTTGAATCGTTGAAAAATTTAACCTCATAAGCTTGAGTTTCAGCTACTTTAGTAGCAACATAAATTTCATCTTTTAAAGAGAATTCAGAAGGTAAAGCATCATATAATTTAATTAATATTGAATATTGCTCTAGTGAAGTATCTAATAATAGATTAACACCTATATTATAATTATTTCCCTGGAATGCTATGTAAAATTCATCAAAATAATCAACATCATCAATTTTAGATTTTAAAATATTAAAGGATGTTTCTAAATCTTCGTTAGATATAAAGTTTGAATTTAACTTAATTTCAGTCCTATCTGAAGATATTTCTGAGATGTATAGTAAGTCTGTTGGGGAAGATGATAATTCATAATTAATAAAATTATAAACTGCATATAAATTACCAATATCGTATCCTCTTTTAATTAAATCGTTTGAAGGATCAATTTGTAGGGTATCAGTATCTCCTAATCCTGTTGTGTTTGAATTTTGAGTAATAGTCCAATCATTGTAATCATATGCCGAATCTAGTAGGGAAGTATTAGTATCATAAATAAATAATTCAACCTTATTTACTTCAGGGGAAAATGCTCCTGCTATGTTTTCGCTTGGGATTATAGTTTGATCAGATAATTCAAACCCATCATTAAATAATGATGAAGGTGGAATTTGAGATACAGAGGAAGAAATTTTAAATTCCATATTTTATATTAAATTATTCTTGTGTTATATTTTCTACAATATTATCTACTTGTTCTTGTCTTAAGTCTAAATTTTCTTCTCTAAGGGATGCTATTTCATCTAATAAAGCTTGAATTTCTGCCGCCACATTACTTACATCAGCATACTCCCCACTAGTTTTTGATAAATATTCATGGGATTCAAAATCCCCAAGTTTAGGGATGTCATAAAAAAACTTATCGTATAATAACCAAAAATCTTTTATGGTAGCCAAGTTTAAATCAAAGAAAGACGGATCAGGTTGACTAACCAACTGATTGAATTCTGTATTAATAGTCTCTTTAAATTTTTCTTTATTAAATACTTGCCGTTTTAAATCTGTTGATTTTTTCATCCTTTAGCTACTTTAAATAATATGTCTTCATCAAATACCTTAGTAGTATTATCTAATTTAGTTTTAATTAAAATAGTATAATATCTTTCAGGCTCTAATCCACTCATGTAAATATCAAAATAACTAGATGTTTCATCTGCACTTATTTTAGTATATGATGAATCGAAATCGATTACAAATTCATTTGTGTCAGTATCTTTAATAGCATATGAAGATACATTTTCGGGTAGATAATAATTTTGAGTGTAATATGATGAAGTTATAAATTGTCTATCTGGGTATTTGGGTATAGCTGATAATCTAAATCGAGCTATACTTTCTGAAAAGTATACTCCTGAATTGTTATAAACATTTATAAAACTCTCAGCTTTGGATAATATAGTATTCGTAGAAGATCCAGTATTGAAGGTATAATCATCCCATCTAAATTCTAATTGAGGTGGGTAAATTGTATTAGTATCAATACTAAAATATCTAAATGTATGAGAATTATCAGATGAAATATTAAATTCATCACTTGATCCCTGTTTTATAATGAATCCATCATTTGGAAAACCATTATTAGAATCTATTGAATTACTTTGCCAAGTATTAACTATATTAGTAACATCTAAAGAAATATCAATAGTGTCACTATAGTTAAATGATTGTGAAGGTGTTACATCTAATCCTAAATTTGAACCTGTATACCAAGTACCTCCTCCTATCGTTGTAGAGTAAGAAGCCGTAGTATAAGTACTAAATGAAGAAGTAGCCCACTCTGTTGAACCTAAGGATGCTTGATATTTCCAACTTACTCCATTTGAAGTTATGGGTGAATTTCTAAAATGACCTGTCCCCATATTCCAACTTCCTGAAATTGGGTATGAGTGTAATTTTGTATCTGCATTTAAACCTGTAACCACAGCTGCATAATTATTTAAATAAGTCTTAAAGGATGAACCTGATATCTTATTAGTAATAATGTCTGAAATCTCTGTAGGTGAGAATTTAATTAGATATCTACTAATCTGGGGTATTCCCAAATGCATATAAGTAGATGCTTCTAAAATTTGATCCAATCCTGTATTCATACTAGTATTTTCAGTATAAATTGAGGCATCTTTTGTTGGAAATAATTTATATACTGCCATTGTTTTTTATTTATTATAAGGGTACTACTCTACCTTTAATATCGGTATTTGGAAATTTAATTTCAAAAACCATAGGATCTAGAGATGGGTAAACTACACTTTTAATAGTTGCTCCGGGTATGTCATAGGCGTATGCACTATATCCATAATTTTCTCCTACCTTATTTAGAACTCTAATATCTTGTACAGTTTGTACTCCTTCTACTTTATCTAATAAGATTGATATATTTTTTAACATAATTGGCTCATTAATTTGCCATTTATCTATATTAAAGAAATTTGAAATAGCATCTATACATTTAGTAATTACTTCATTATTGTTAAAATTAGGTAATACTATAATATCAAATTCAACCCCTATATTAATAACAAAGGCATCTTTGATTTTAATAGAGTCATTTACCATTCTATATTCTGATAGGTAAGTTTTCAAATTCTTTTTAAGTGTTGAGGATGCTGTTCTTAAATTTTTATTTATATCATATGATAAAACATATAAATCCAAAATTGTTGGAAGGTTGTTTTTAGTTACATCTGTAATTTTAGTAGGAGCTGCAAATGCTTTGGCAACTACTCCTAAATTAGAGGGCATGGATAATGATCTAATTAAATAATCTTGGGGAGTTACAGTTCTTAATTGATTTTGGAAACTACCCAAAGCATTTTGTCTTAACTCTTCAATAGTATCCCCATCTTGACCACCATCAGCAGCTAGAGGATTATTAGATGCTAAAGAATTAAATGTACTATTAGCTAAAGTTGAATTTGATAAATTAGGCTTTATAAAAGTAACATTTGAAGTATCTACCAATGTCATAATCCCAGAAGGAACATTAGAACTAACCCCACCACCTGTTAAATATCTTACTGTTAAGGTTATATTAGATGGTGAAATACCATAAGTATCTGTAAACATAAAATTTACAGGGGAAAAAGCTGTTGTTAATTGGGTTCTTTCAAATGGTAGTCCTGATCCTACATTTTCAGGATTAGGTACTATTTCTTCGGTTGTGTCCCCAGTTGAACCTGCCCCAAATTGTAATTGTAAAGTTCCTTCATTTATGAATCTACTTGCAAATCTCCTTTGAACTTGTTTTAATTGAAGAAGATAAGGAACTTCATTATCTTCATAAGCATTAGGATCATTGGTGTTTGTATTTTTAATAGTATTAAATACAGCGTCCTGGGCTAAATTTGGTACTTCATACCAAGTATTACCGTTACTATCCACAATATCTAGGATTCCTATAATATTAGCTGCATTTATATTTCTAGTATCGAATTTGACACCATTTCCAAAAGTTAATGTTTGTGTATTTACTGTTGCTGAAATGGATTTTCGAGTTTTCTTTAATAAAAATGATGTTGGTTCATTTCCTGTTATCTCATATATTGTAATAGTTGTAGGATCTAATGAACTTGAAGATGAGAAATCTATAAAATCTTCAATTAAAAATTTAGTATCTGTATTGTTTGAGGATATTGAGGTATTTTCTGGTATTTGAAGGCAATAGTCAAAATCTGGTACTTGGGAGGAACCTAATGTTTTTGCAGGAAGTGTTTGAAAAAAATCAATGTTTACACTTGCTACAGTTGTTACCTTAGGAGTATATCCTAGCATGTAAGACAAATTAAATAAGTTTTGTGTTTGCCTAGCGTATTGAATAAACGTTTCCTGGATTTGATTGTCTAAATAAAAAGATAAAACATCCCCAACATATGATGCCATCTCCATAAATAACATCCCTGTGGATGTATTTGAAAAGTCATTATAAGTATTAGGAAAATATGTTTTAGAATACTCTATTAAAGCACCCCTAAAATCATTGAAATCTCTATCAATGTACTTTATGTCTCGTTTTAAATCAGCCATTATTGTAATAATATATTTATGTTGTCTTCAATCCCAAATAGTGAGATCTCATATGAAAGTGAAAAATTTACTTCATTAAGATCAGGCTCAGTTTTAAATTCAAGCTGTTTAACCTCAACTGTTGGAAAATATGTTGAAATTTCTTCCTGGATTGTGAATTTTAAACCTTCTAGAGTAGCATCTGTAATGTTTTCAAATAATATAGATTTTAAATTAGCACCAAAATTTGGATTAAATACTCTTTCTCCTTTATTTGTCAATAAATAATTAATTAAATTTGCCTTAATTTGATCTTTAGTTTGATATGTAGGAACAAAAACGGCATCCCCATTTAAAGGAAAACCAAACCCTACAGCTTTTCTAGCTTCAGTATCAATTGGAAATTTATTGGAAATTATTTTTGCCATTATTTATTCATTAAACTTGAAATTTGATCCATACTTACACTCCCCGCCCCTAATGAACCATTAACAGCATCTGCTCCTGGTGGTGGGTTAAAGGATTGAACATTATTAGATGTAAAATTTAACTGTGTACCGTTTAAAGCTTCCTCATATTTAGCTCTCTTCTCAGCTAAGCTAATCTCAGGTTGCATTGTAGGAGAAGATGTTAAATGTTGTGATTGATCATATTGAACATTTTCAACTATTGGGGAAGTACTTTTTTGTGATTTAAAAGCTTCAAATAAGATATCTTTCAACTCTTCTTGAATTGCTTCCTTAACTGCGGATTTAACTATTTTTTTAAATTCAGATGATTTCATATCACTTTTGTTATAAATATTAATTTAAAATGTTTTTTATATAATTTTGAATGGGGGAGGATAATTATAGTTTTTTAATTATCCAACAAATAATTATCTATTCCAAACTTCATCTCATCTATTAAAACTCCCACTGATGAGGAGTATGAATATTCATTATTTGAGAGGTTATATAGTATAATATTTGACTTTTCTTGATTTTGAGCCTTAATTCTCCTTGAACTAAATGAAAATTCATTTTTAGGGTTGAATTGTATTTCTAATTTAAATCCTCTATATATTATAGGATTATTAGATCCAGGTTTTAGTTGGTTTTCAAGGTTCTCATTTGAGTCACTGTTTGTATTTATACCTGATAGGTCTTCAGTAATTTCAAATACCCAAATATTTCCGTTTAAATCTGTTGATGGGGTTGGAGTTGTTGGGGGGATGCCTATAGGTTTAATTTGAGGATATTTAATGTTTTCTTTTAATATCCATTCTCCACTATTAGGGGATAATTGACCAGAATTTAGGAGAGAATCTGTTAATTCACTTTGAGTTAAACCTTGTGATTCAATGCAAATGTTTAAAGCTAAATCTAAAGATTTTAACTTTGCAATTAATTTATCAATTTCAGGAATAATACCCCCAAAAACTTGAGGTATCATTTTAACTGTACCTTTCCCATTTTTCAATAGTGCACCTAAAGCATCTAAAGAGTCAGCTAATACATTAGTTATAGTAAGAGGGGCAAATGGTGGGAATGGTACTGGAAGATATTTTATAACTTTTACTCCTATTTGAATTCCTGTAATTACTTTTTCTAATGTTTGCCCTGTTTTTGTTAAACCATTTAATACTTTTTTTATTGTTGTTAAAGTAGAAATAAATGTATTTTTTTGAATAATTATTTTTACTAATTCTTCTTTAGGAGGACAACCAATTTTAAACTTTTCTAAAACTTCATCAACTTTACCATCTAATTTTAAGATAGATTTAATTGAATTTTGTGATATAGATGATATTAATTTGGCGAGCATTATTTAGATTTTGTTACTTTTGATTTGTAAGTTTCGATTTTAGCTATCATATTTTGAGCTCTAAAGGCCATAGTGGTAGCAGGTTTGATGTGAGCAGGGGATGGAGTAAATGGGGCTATCATTAAGGGGGTAGATCCCAATATATTACCTAAAGATGCTACCTCACTTAGTAAAGCCTTTAAATCCGAAAGAAATTTATCCCCTAAAATTACGGGTTCTGTAGCATTTTTATTACCTAATAATATTTCGGTAGATTGAACTATAGTTTTTGGAGAGTCAATATTAATACTATTAATTGAATTTAAGTTAATAGTATCCTTAGATGACATTAATATAGAATCATTCTTAGAATTAAATAATAATCTCCCAGAATTTATAATTACTTGCTCCCCTGTAAACTTATTAGGTAAAATTGGGGGGGTTTCATATGAGTTATACTTAGTATTTGAAGGAGTTATTGGGATTTCTTGGGTTGAAGTTAGATAAATAGATGATAAATCTTTATTTATATCTTCTACTTGAGGGATGAGTTTTTCTTTACCATCATCATGCTGACCATTTCTAAATATAGTTAAGGGATTTCCATTTTCTCCTACTTTAGACCAAGGGTTAGATATTTTACTATCATTAACTGTAGACCCAAAGCGTATACTTTGACCCCATCTTCCCTCATGAATTATATCCCCCTCAAAGGGTTGTAAGGATTTTATGTTAAGTTTTTCTTTAAATGTGCTACCTAAATCTATATTAGTTCCACTATCCGTAACTCTTTTTACTGAGCCTGCTTCGGTTTGGTTGTAAGTTCTTTGTTGAGATGGGGGAAGTGTTGATGAATTAATCCCATCTGGGATAGCATTATGATGGGTACTATTCCAGATGTTTATAGGTTGGAAATAATACCAACATTTTTTATTAGTATCGGTTTCTACTCCTATTGATGCTAGTTGGATAATATAAACAACCTCATTTTCTAAGGGGTAATTCTTTACATTAGGGAATAGAGGTTTAGCAAATTTACCACTAGTTTTACTTTTATTAGGGTTAGGATACTTAACATTTTCCCAAAAAATTCCACCTATAGAAGACCACTCTCCATGTAATTTAAAAGCATCAGGTTCGGTTTTATCATCTAATATGCAATATTTAACCCTAGCAGAAATTATTGATGGAGATTCTTCTAGTTGGGTAGGATTATTTGAGGATTGAACCCCTGTAACTCTTGTTGCCATTATTTACCTTTTCCAATTTGTAATTTTTCCATTTCATCTAATAATTGCTGCTTTTCAGCTTCAGATATTCCAAAATCATCCGCATTACTATTACTCTGGTTATGGAGGACTCTTTGAATAATTGTAGCCATTTTAATTAGCTGCTCATCATTTTTTACTCCTATCTCCATATACTCCTTAATAAGGGGAACTATCAAAGTAGCATCCCCTATTTCCTGGACTAATGGTTTTAATTCTTTAATTAAAGCGGTAACTTGATCTTCTCTCCGTTTTTGGTTATTATAGATTTCTTCTAGAATGTCCGAAAATTTCTTTTTCCCAAATACTAATGAATCTAACTGTCCCATATTTTTTGATTATAAATATAGAAAAATAATGTTTTTAAGAGGGGAATATACCTTTTTCAAGGTATAACATATATTTGTCTTTAAAAACAATGTGAAGTTTTTTAGCTATTTTAGTGATTTTAGGTGTTTTGACATCAACCATCTCACGAATGTAGATGTATAGGGCCTTTTTATTAAATACATCTATACTATCCCGCTTTCTAAAAAGTTCCAATATTGAGTCAGCAATTTTAGCATCATACTCTTTAGGAAAGATATTATAAATGTTAGCAGTACAGTAGTCAATATATTTGTCTATGAAAATAAATAATTTATCATTTTCCTTATACCCCATGAAGCCTAACTCATCATCATAATCCTTATTATTATCCTTAATTTTATCTACACTATCATCCATTTTAGGAGATGAGATAAATTGAGATGATGGGGAAAGAGCTTGGGAGTAACTATCTAAATCTTCTATAGTTATATTTTTAATCTTATTTTTATAATTTTTATCATTATATAGGATAAGCCACCTTTTTACAATAGTACCAAAATATGAGTATGCCTTAGCACCATTTTCAGGGTTGAAGAGATGGATTTTGGTTAAGAGGAAAATTGTAATCTCATGTTGTAAATCTTCTAAATTTTCTACTTCTGTATGGTAGAATTTAAAAGTATGGATTATATTTTGTGTTAACTTGAAAAAAGGAAAGTGGATAAATTCTTCATATATGTCACTTTTCTCCTTGCTATTTGTAGAATTATTATATCTAACAATAGCATCTTCTGTTTCTTGAGTAAAGTAGTTTCTCTTTTGCTTACCCTTAAGGTGTTTTTTAATAATGTAGTCCATAAGTTTTCTATGATTTTTTTAATTTGAAGTCATTTAAAACCTCCTGGATACTTTGTATAGATTTAAAGAAATACCCAACTTCATCATCACTAGAAAATGTGCCTCTATGGTCTAACTTTTTTAATTTATCTTCAGATATTTCAATTACTCTAGATATTTTATCTAAGTATTCTAGATATCCTACTACTATGTCCTCAGCTCTTTCATTCTTTTTTAGAAGGTTTAAGGTTGTAAATATTAAAATTACAACTAAAACTGAGAGGGTTACTATTACTGTGGTTATTAAAATCATAAGTTATCTAACATGTTTTTCAATCCCTCACTTTTTATACTCCCAAGAGCTTTAGCTTTAGTGGTGGATTTTTTATTATCCCCCAATGTAAAACTTTTCTTTGGATTCTCCACACTATTCTCACCATTAAATTTAGGTAACCACTCACGCTCAAATTCAATCCTAGCAGCCATTAAATCCGCTTGATGTAGGATAAAAGGAAGTGGGGATCTTGGTTTAGTTTCGGGCATGAAAGATTTTAAATATTTTTCATTAGCTGAATCATATAACCCATCATGAGTTTGAATTGCAATCATTTCATTAAATGAGTATTTAACTCCATGAGATTGTAAAAGGTATAAACCTCTATCAGGAACGGATGCAAATGATATTTTTTTATTATGCATGTATTCTTCTCCTAATTTTTCCCTTCTCCACTTATCAGTTTGGGGGATATAAGATTCATTATCTTCATCTCCCATCTTACCCAAATCATGGTTTAAGGCTGAGAATATTAATTCTTCTTTAGTAAAAGTATCAACAGCCGCACCTTCTTCCTTCCATAATTTATATTGTTTGATAGAACATCTAATAACCCTATTAACATGCTCTACATATCCCCCTGGAAAGGCATTATGATATTCTTTCTTATGGGAAGCAGGCATCAACATTAATCTTTCCTGGTATTGATTATAGAAATTTAATAAATGTTCCTTTCGTTCTCCTGTAATGTGTTTATTAATATGGTTTATGAGAATTTCCCATTCCTTTTGAATTTCTTCTGCTGATAATTTCATATAACTTTAATTTTTTTTAGATATTTTTAGATATTAGCCATTTCTTAATGGATCTAGATTTCTACTAATTAATGATTTTAAATCATCTAACACTTCTCCAGTATCTTTAATTACATCTTTATAATCCTGAGATGTTGATCCTGGACGAGATATTAGGAGTGTCATTATTTTCAATTTTGCTTCTAATTGCATAAATCGTCTATCAATTAATTCTTGATTTTTCATATTATTTAATTATTTATTTAATTTTAGGATTTATTGATTATTGATTATTTCATTTTTTTAATAACATTTTTTTCATTTTATTTTCTTTCCCTTATTTCTGTATTTAGAAGGTATTAAGGATAAATTACATAACCAAATTATTCTTCAATGTTTTCCACTACATCCAGAACACCCTTTAAAAGGGCACAATTTTCATATATTTCTTTTCCCTCAAAATATGAAATTCCTAATTTTAAAGAAGTTTCTAAATATTCATCTGAGTATCTTTTTATTATTGTTATGTGGTTTTCATTTTTTAGGTTTATATCTTTAATATACTCCCAAGCCCTTTGATATGTTATCCATTCTCCTGCTTCACTCATTTCATCAACATCCAAATCATCATCAGAGTCTTTAAAAAATTTCACTATTTTCTTATTAAAGTTAGAATTATTTAAAACTAATTTCTTATACATCCCTACCCAGTATAGAGGGGAGGATTTAAAATCAACATAAGGATTTTCATCCTCATTTTCAACTTCTTCCTTTTCATTAAATAATTCGAATATTTTTGATAAATCCATTTTACTAAGGTTTAGATGTTTTGGGTTGTAATTTCACCACCTTTTCAAAAGCATACTCATATTTATCTTTAAAAGATTTATGTTTATGTTTTTCTTGAGTTTTCATCTTCAATAACTGTTTATTAAATTCTGGTTTTAATCCTAATTCTGTAAGTTTAACCTCCACCTCCCAGAATAAATCTTCATAGTTTCCCATTTCTATTTAATTAATATGTAAATCCATTACTATTTTTATCCTCTTCTTTCTTAATCCTTTTTAACATGGTTTGAAATTCAAATGAATCTCCCCAATTTGTAAGTAGTTTTTGGATTTTTATATTATTAGACTCTTCTCTATTACTAATTTGATTGTAGGTTCTTTTATAATTTATATCAATTTTTTCATCCAATCCTTCAATAGTTTTATTTAAAACTTCTATTTGAACTTGGATACGCTTTGAATTTTTCCTATATTTTATATATGCTAAAAGTGATAACACACATATAGAGGAAAGAGTAGAAATATATAATACCATTATAATTGTTTAGGGTAAATATAATAAAAATTTATACCAACTCCAACCTATATTAGCAAATAATTATTCTTCTTCTACCTCCACCGGGAGTGGCTCCTAATCCTTTTATTTCTGTTCTATCCAGAGTTAAATTTCCAAATGTTGCTGTTGATCTTAAAGATATACTTCCAGCATTGTGACCTGCATTAGATGAAATCGCGCCAGTTCCTACTTGCCTGTTAGT
>TARA_R110001592_G_scaffold7835_5_pt1 | contig 15031 bp, 13 predicted proteins | sample TARA_R110001592 | Tara Oceans TARA_R110001592 (sample SAMEA4398387) | marine metagenome | biome: Polar Biome; feature: [SRF] surface water layer (ENVO:00010504); material: water (ENVO:00002006), including particulate matter (ENVO:01000060) such as... | depth 5 m
CGGCTCGGTCAATGGGAAACAATTTTCTTTTTGGATGAGGCTGACCAACTTACTCACGCCGCACAGTCGGCACTAAAGGGTGTCATCGAAGATGCCCAAGGTTATTTCATCCTCACCTGTAACGACATCACCAAATTGTCACCGTGGTTAAAGTCTCGATGTCAAGTGAGGACATTTCAACCACTGGATGAATCATCTATGTTCGTTCGCCTACATCAAATTGATGCACGAGAAGGGTTCCGAACACCGACTGACCACCTCGATAAAATTATCACCGCCAACAAAGGCGACTTACGAAACGCCATCAATACTTTACAGGCGTATCACACTATGCAGGAGGACAAGCGTTCTCAATTCTTACTCTCTATCTCCGAACCCGAAGTGGATGCAGGTCGAATCCTCTCCCTTTGTATCAAAGAGAAGCAAGTAGAGGAGGCAGTGAAGTGCATGGGCACTCCTACTAATCTACGAAAGACAATAGACGCTGTGTTCAATCATGGCATCAACTCCCCCGCTAAATCCGAAAGCAAATTGCTCTTGGTGGATGCCGCTACGCAAGCCCAAAGGGACTTGTTGAGTGGTGTCGAGGCCCACTATGTTATGTGGGACTTTTGCCGGAGATTAGCCGAGTAGACAGGGTTATATAGTGGCGGAGATACATGGAAAGATGAGGAATAAATATGGTAGACATACAACAGATGATTGAACGAATAAGCAAGAATGTGAACTGCACACTCGAAGCACTAAGTGCTCGAATGGACTCCGTGCTCGACGAGAATCGAGCGGCATGGATGGATGCAGGTAAGACTGATGAAGAGTGCCAAATCAATGCACTACGGATAGCAGGGCGACAAGTGAAAAGCGAAGGCGAACGACTAAAGCGTTCCGGCGCAACTCTCTTTGAAGGAATGTTCATCAGTGCACCCCGTTACAAGGACTGGGCCGAGTTCGCATACAAGAAAGCCGCAAAGACGATTGGTATGGGCGAAGAATCCGTGCTTGACGCAATGGTTGAAGACGGACACGCTACTATTTTTGAGGACAACAATGACGGAACCTTTGTCAAGAAGTATAATCCTTCTTTGGCCGCTGGTTCATCCTTCGACTCCGGCATGAGTAGTGTTGAAATTAGTGCTTTACCAAAGGACACTTTCAGTGCTGGCAATGGAATACACTTTCACTTAATTTGGGATAAGGCAAGCCCTACATTCCCATCCGGTGACAAGAACTTCAAGTATGGGAACCCTCGACCACTTAGTGAGAAGGACCGCAACTGTATGTTCATGGGTCGAAAGCAAGGTGAAAAAGACCTTCAACTCTTCTCAATGCGCTTCAGTGGACCTCTTGCCGAAGTAGACCACCCAACATTCGTAGCAGGGACTATCGCTATGCGACCTGCCCGTAATGGCAACATTGCGTATGCTAAGGCTGGTGTCTCAACATTCACTGTTGATGATGAACTACAATCAATTTTCTCAGCGTCACCCGACACTATGAATTATGATGGTATCAAGCGACTCGAAGGTGGACTGCAAGACATCGAATCCTTTGTTGGTGGACTCACTGATAAAGAAAAGTGGGATGCTCTTGTCTCCGTTGTTGTTGAAGTGGTTCACATTGACCCACGAGATAACGGTGGGTATGTGATGACCGTTGGCGACCTCGACATAATGAGTATCGCTGGAACATCGGACATCTATGTCCCTGCTTCTCAAGAATCACTCGTTGACTTCTCGGTCGGTTCGACTCTCATGGTTGTAGGTCAACCCTACATGAGCCGTGATGATGAAGCCCGTCTTGTCACTACCGGTTGGTGGTGTGCTGAATCCCTCGGGACCAGTGACACCTCGACAACAGATGTTGAGGGGTGGGACTGATGGCTTGGGCACAGTCTACTAAAACTGAGGGGGCTACCGCTCCGGCGGGTGTCACCTATGGGGCTGACTACTACCGTGATTTGTTCGAGCAAAAGCGTGAGGCCCACACTCCCATTCGCATGGCACTGGTTGGTAAAGAGAACACCGCTAAGACCGGTCTCTCTCTTGACCTCGCACTTAAGCACACAGACAAGACTATCATTGTCCTTGACTGTGACAACTCCGCACAGAACACAGTAGATTTTCTACTCTCAACCAAGGTCGAAGGTGCGGAAAGAATCCGTGTCATCCCTATGATTGACGAGGGCGATGACGCTATGTGGAACACAGATAACACTACGAACTGGCTCGCAGTAGTCAAAAAGTTGGAATGGTTTATTGCTTACTTGGGTGAGAATCAAGGCACTATTGGTGCTGTTATCATGGATGGTGGCTCAACATTCCTCAAGTGGTGTGAGTTCATTATGACCGAACGCCTAATCGAGCGTGGGGTTATCTCCGATGAAAGCGACAACTTCAACCAGAAAGAGTGGCGTGAGCGCAACCGTGTGTTCAAGAGCGTTCTCAACCGCTTGACTGCTCTACCTATCCCATACATCTTCTTTACCTTTCACTTGAAAGACAAGAAACAATTCATGGACATTGGTAATGGCACCAAGGCTATGATGAAGGTTGGCGAGATTGTTGACTGGATAGAAGGGACACAGCGTTTCGTAAGCCAACAGATTTTCCTGCGCCGATACACCAAGAAAGGCGACAAGGCCGCAGGTGTGGATGCTGACAAGACTCTCGGTGAGGGTGACTTTGTTATCCGTGCTACCGTCAATGAAATGAAAGGTAGGAACATGGAACACTTAGGTAAACAATACGACTTGATGGCCGTTGTCAATAGCAAGGTCACATGGCACGGACTGCCTTTCGGGTGGAATTGATATGGCTTACGAAGCAAAGTTGTTTGAGATGGGTAAAGAGTTAATCGCTCTACGAGAACGCATCGCTGACCTTGAGACCATCATTGATGAAATCCCCAACTTGGGTGCGCTCTTTGCCGCAGTGCAGGAATTACAGGAGCAACACGACGCTCCCGCATCTAAGTTCATACATTACATTGGGGGATATAGGGCATGGCAATGAAAGTTGGTCGTAAAGCCCTTGAGCAATTGCTCTCCGCTACCAGTAGGGAGCAACATATCAACGGCAAGCCACAGAAGCAAGTGAGCGGGTGTGTCCTACTCTTGGCCGACAAGGTAGTATCGACTACCTCTATTGTCAAGGATGGTAAGACATCACTCTCACGCTTCTCAATCACTACTGATTCCGAAGGGGATGTAACTGTTCCTGTGCCCGACATCGAAAGAATGCTCGGAGTCCTAAAGTATCACGGTGATTATGTCACACTGTCCTACCAACCCGATAAAGGTAAGGTGTTAATTAAGTCAACAAACAAACAGACAACTCTTGTTGGTGGCTTCGATGCCAAGGCATTCTCCAATAGTCAACATACACTGAAAGAATGGAGTCTTGAGGCACTGACTCGTGCTGAACAAATCAAAGGCAATGTCTACATGACTAAGGATAAGGAGGCTATCACGCCGTTCTTCGTCGCTGAACTACCGGCTGATGCCCTATACGATGCGCTTAGGTGTGATGGGGTCAATGGACAGAAGTTAAACAGATACACCTTCGAGGTGAAGGATGGAGGACTGCAACTCACAGTAGGTGATGTCTTCAAAGGACAGACCACTATTGACTTTGGGGCGCATACCTGCAAAGACTTCGAGGCCACCTTCGAGGGTGGCTTAGACCACATAGTCAAACACTACTCAAACGACATCAAGTTGTCCTTCTTGGACTTTAGTGAATACGGACAGGGCACCCGCCTACTCCTAACTATGGATAATGAGGACTGGGTATTCCAAGCAGGGGTGCTGTGATGGCTAAATATGATACCATCACGGGCTATACAAATAATCAAGTGAGTGAGGTGTGCGAATACCCTCCTACTCACCGATGGATTTTCCGAGGCTCGGCTCGGCGTAGACGGATGCGACTTATATTGTCGCTTGTTTGGTATTATGATATGATACCCAATGAGTGGTATACTACCGAGGAGTTGAAGAACCTTTGTCTCTCTCACGACGCAAGGGGAACATCAGCCATGGTTATCAGTAATGTAAGAGTCGGCACTCTACTTAGAGTGTTGATTGCGAGGGATTTGATTGAGTATCGAGTCGTTCGTGGAAAAAGAGAATATAGGAAAGGTGAAATAAATGAGAATGAAATGCAACAATTGTAATAAAGAACAGATAGTAAATGAAGCCCCGCCCATGATACAGACCGGTATAATTGCCGAACAGATGATTGCTTGCATTCATTGTTCAGCAGTATCTAAGTTATGTCTCACTCTTAAATCATTGAGTGACGACTACCGTGACCCTCGTTGGCTAAGAGAACAGTATGAGGATAATGGTCTGTCGATGATGGCTATTGCCAACATGTGTTCTGTGACTCCAATGACGATACAGAACTGGCTACGCCGCCATGATATTGAGACAAGACCTCGTGGGTATAGGGCTGTTGACAGATGAGTAGGGTTGATATTTTACAGGTATTCACGGCTACCGTGTGTCCTAAGTGTGACGCTTTGATTACTGCCAAGATGACTCCCCCGAGTAATACCAGTAGGGTAATCTCTACGCTACTGATGCGACATGGATGGTGTAAATGTGAATCATATTACACTTACCGTGACGATGAAGCGGCATCTTTTCTTGACCTAATAGATTAAGTAGTGCCGATGGCAAATGAGTATATATGATTGTAACACAGGTTGGCGGCAGGGACATACGCATTAGAAGTAGGAACCCCGAAACCCTTGAGCGTCAAGACACTACTCTCAAGGCTTATCCATATTGCTTTGCTAATAATGTAGGCGATACATACGGACTGGTAAAAATTGAAGAAGGTTATACTGGACTATACGGACAGAAGTTGAACAAGGTTTATTTTCGCACCGAGTATGACCGCCGCCTGTGGTCCAAAGGTAAGCACACATGGGAGTCGAATGTATCATTCGCTAATCAAGTGTTGATTGACCGATTGAACAAGGGAGAAGACCCTATTCCCAACTATGAGCACCGCATATGGTATCTCGACGGTGAGTGGAAAACCCAATCGGGTGAAATCACTATGTTGTCTGTAAAGGACTCATACACAGGTCGTATGTATTCGTGGATGTGTCATGCTGATGTCGAAGCAGGAACATACAAATCCCTTGACTGCGTTAATCACCCCGATGGTTTGGAGTCTATCTCGTTTGATACTCCGATAAAAGCATTTGCTAATGAACGGCAACTACTTGCTGATTTTGCATCACACATGGCTAAACAAGACCCCGATATTATCGCCGGTTGGTATGTGGTAGATGCTGACATAAAGCAAATCTGTGACCGCATGAGGGCTGTTGGCTTAGACCCCAAGAGCCTCTCCCCCTACAACCGACATGACTTCAAATACAATTGGAGTGATAAGCATTGGTCTCAACCTATTGCGGGTCGGCTGTGTTTTGATTTGATGATTGGATTTAAGACATTATGGACTCTAAAGAACGGACAACTGGCGAGCCAAAAATTAGACGACATAGCATGGCATGTGCTACAAGAAAGAAAGGTCGAGTTGCCCGACGGCCACGACACTTATTACTCCGATGTGGCTACCTACCTTGACTACAACAGGCAGGATGTGAGGCTATTACCTCGTCTTGATGAAGTGGTTAATGCTATTGGTTATTATACCTCTATGCAACATGTGGTTCAATGTCAACTCGGTATCACTCCTCTTATCACTGCTATGAGCACGAGCCTATTCCTACAAGACAATGAGTTCGACCTACGCATTCCCGACTCTCCTCAATTTGAGAAGCGAGACTACACCGGTGCTGACATTCAAGAGCCTGTCCCCGACCGCTACGAGAATGTAGCGATTATGGACATCAAGGCTATGTATCACAGTAATGTAAAGTTGCACCGGATATGTTGGACCAATCTCGATGATGAGGGGGTGGACTGTGGCAATGGTATCAAGTTCGCTCAAAACGAGGGACTGCTCGGTAGGACCATGGATAAATTAACTATCAAGCGTAATGAATACAAGGCTTTGATGAAGGAGGCTCGTGCCACTGGTGATGAAATCGCCTACAAGAAGTGGGATGGGGCGCAATTCGCTACGAAGTCTATGGTTGCATCCCTATATGGTATCTGTGGCGACTCTAAATACGGTATGTATCACCCCGATATTGCCGCCGCTATCACCTACACCTCTCGACAGACCTTATTCCGATTGCGAGATGAGTGTAATGAGAGGGGTTATCCTGTCCGATATGGACACACTGATTCTATATTCTGTGAAGTCCCTACTCCCGAAGAAGGTATGAAGTTGGTTGATGAAATCAACAAGGCTATGGCACCCATTGAGACCGAGTTCGAGAAGTGGTGTGAGTCTATGATTCTCAAGCGTAAGAATCGCTACGCTGGTAAGGTCACATGGACTGATGGTGAATACCATGAGCCGGAATACTACTACAAGGGATTGGAACTGATACAGGCTCGAATGCCCAAGGCTATGAAGTCGGCTATGAACTCCACACTCCGTGCCATTCTCGATGGTGAAGCACGAGGTGAAGTGGATAAGAACCTAAGTGCTTTGATTACCAAAGGTATTACCGGTGAATTGGGTGAGGACTTGTTGATGATGGGTAAGTTGAAGAAACGATTGACCGACTACCGAGTCCTTTCCGGTGCATCCGCAGGTGCTTTATGGGCCAAGGAGACTCTTGGTAGGGACTATGTGGTGGATGAGGCATTCCTCACTGCCGTTGACGAGCGAGGTAAGCATATCGCATTCGATAAAATCGAACAACTTGAAGGTGTCACTAAAATTGACTGGCATGAGATGACTGAAAAGTTCATTGTCAAGAAAGCATCCGACATCTATGACCTCGTAGGGTGGGACACGGTAGAATTAACCAATGCTCATCGTGGTTTGGGTGCTGTTGAATGGGTATGACTTATATAGTGGCGTAGGTAGATGTATTATTATGACCGAAAAACAGACGCCCCGCAAAATGACTACGAAAGAATTGACCGAAGCAGTGCATAACATTGGTTCGTCTCTCAACAGCCTCGCACATGCGTTGTCAAATGACATCTCGCAAGTCATGGCTGTTCTTTCGGGTATGCTTATTCACATGGATTTGTTGGAGACAATCATCTGTCCCTCCTGCGGTAGTGACCTAAAACACCCTAAATTAGAAGGTGTTCCTGCACCTACTAATTGCCCTCACTGTGACAGCGATTTAGGACTGAATGAAGAAGAATGATTAAAAAGCACACGGGATGTGGAGTAAGTATGGCGAAAGTATTATTGACAAGTATGGATAAAGAATTAGTGGCTAAGGCAGTCGCACATCACGGTAAGCGAGATGTGTATGTTGCTATGGATGTCACGGTTCTCAACACTATGATGGCTGTTAAGGTCGGTCTTGATACTCACGCACTGGTTGGCAAAGACGCTGACCCTTTGATGTTTGACGCATGTGAGTGTGTCGCACCTAAGCCTACTCCTGTCCCTGCTAAGAAGGTGTCAAAACCTAAGAAAGTAGTAGAGGCGAAGAAGGATGAACCAACAACCGAGTAAGTATTCAAAAGAGTGGTTTGAAATCCACGGTCCCGAACACGGACACGCTAATCCATTCAAAGCAAAGAATAACGATTGGCCTGTGCGACTATCTAAGTCAGCATTTATGACCTATTTAGGTTGTCCACGCAAGTATTGGTGGGGTAATGTCGCTGAAATCCGAGGTCCGGCGAACCACTTTATGGTTCATGGGACAGCGGTGCATCGTGCTCTTGAGAATCTCTATGGTAATTGGTCTGTTGATACAGATAAGACCTTTGAAGAACTCATGGTTATTGACTACGAAGACCAATCCTCCCATCAACCCCACCTTGAGTGGGATGATATGCAAAAGCAAATCTATACTGGTTCAGTGGAGGCTCTCGCTCAACTTGAGAAGGAACGCTTGGACCGGTGGGGTGTTGATTCATTCGCACCCGAGGAGTTCGAGGTCAAACACGCTACCAAAGCACCCGACCATAATTTTATTCTTGTTGGTATGATTGACGGTGTTCATCGTCACCCCGATGGTGGCCTTGTTATCACTGAATTGAAGACCGGTAAGGCTACCAGTGGTAAATTGAGTAAGACTCGCAAGGAACTGTGCTACTATCTCTATATGCTGTCCCTTTTGGGATGGGATGAGGCAGTCTATTTTTACTACTTGTTCCCCGAGGCAATGAATACCAAGTTGTATCACGAACTTGACGGTAAGAAAAACACCGAAGTGTGGCTTGGCGACCTACAAGGCATGGCTGTCTTGGAAAAGGTAGGTAAGCGTTCAATTACCGCTATGCATAAGTCTCTCGAAAAGACTTTTGACGGTATCGACAACTCTCTATGGAACATCAAATGGAACGACTACTTCTGTTCGGAGTGGTGTGAGTTCAATATGTCCTGTGAGAGCCAATTACTCGGTATTGATGATGACCCTACGGTCTTATATAGTGCCGACGAGGAATGGGATTAACATGCAAACTAAGATAGAGTGCCCCGAGTGCCAACTGAAAGACTTTGAGACTGATGCTATGATGCTCGTGACTGGGCAAATTGATGGTGAACAGAAAATGCTTATTGTCCACACCTGTAAGGGGTGCGACCATAAGTGGAGGGGTCACGATTGACCCTCCTATCATTCCCTCGTGAAATAGGATTGAAGCGTGCCGTTGTCAGTAAGCAACATCAATACTCTCACTACCTTAATAAAATGAGAAGTAAGACTTCGTGTTATACGAGCCTCTACTCATTCAATCAAATGACTGATGAAGGCAAACCCGATTATAGATTCGCAATTATTGATAGAGCATGGTGGGATTTTGATGCGGGAGAGAGAGGCGGGATTGAACTTGTCAAGCGGGATGTGGCTGAACTCATCCGACGGTTGGATGGGGATGTTCGTGTCGTCGCCACCGGTCGAGGTTTTCATGTGCACCAACTGTTCAACGATACAGTGTGTGGACCGGAGTTCCGCTTAACACTTGAACACTACCAACGCCGCAAGGCAAAGGGGCTTGCTACTCTCGATGGAGTAGGCTTTCCCGAGAAAATGACCCGCATTCCTAATACATACAACCCCAAGCGTGGGCGATGGTGTGTTGTTATTGATGGTCGCAAGTTCGCCCAAGACCCCGACAACTTTCCTATTCCTAAATCCCCTTCACCTACTGCCCGAACACTACATCCTTTCGGTGTATCTACTGAAAATGGATTCAATTTCAAAAAGTGGGCGGAGAACTACGCTCCCGAGCAAGAAGATTATACCCTCGTTGAAGGGGTCTCACTGGACTCCGATGCTCTTACTGCTGGGTCGGTGCCTCTAATGCCCTGCTTGGCCCGTGGAGTGCATCAAAACAAGCCTAATCACCATGTCCGTGTGGCACTCGTGCAACATATGGCTGATACCCTACGAGATTTTGCTGACCCCGACGCTTTAACCAAGGAACAACGAGTCGCAATTGAGGATGAGATTTTTGACTACATTAAGGGACTCAACTGGTCCAACTGGAATGCTACCAACTCCCGCAAAGGGATTAAAAGCACGATGAAATACCGGAGAGTGCCCTCCTGTGCGTGGTTCGTAGCAAGAAACATGTGTATGGGTAAGTGTTGGCGATATGATGGCACCGCCGAAGTCCCCGAACCACCGTCTTCTTAAAGCATTTAGGCCAACGCTTATACAATGCTGATAGTTGATGACCGAGAAAATGACCTGTTGAAACATAAATTACTGGTCGCTATGGGCGAACATGTCAAGGTCAAGCGACTCATCTCAGCCGATTACATCATCGGTGAAATTGGCATCGAGGCCAAAGAGATAAATGACCTGTATCACTCAATCATGGGACATGGTAGAAGCCGCACTATTGTCGGACAACTACATGACCTTAACGAATCCTTCGAGCGACCTATGCTTGTTGTATACAACACTAAGTTGAAGCCATATGTCCGTGGTGGGGACCGGTCGGCAATCGCAAGAGAGATGAAAAAAATGCACGCTGTCATCAAAAAGTTCAAACAGACTTTCGCTATTCAATTCCCCAACATTCAATACATGGAGTTATCCAGTATGGATGAGTTCGTGGACTGGCTCAATGCTATGCACCACGGACTACGCATTCGTAAAATAACCACAGCCGAACCAGCCGAGACTGCAAGAAAAAGCAATCGTAATGTGGACCCAAGAGTTGCTGTTCTTTCATCCATCGAGGGTGTCTCGGAAAGAGCGGCACATGACTTGCTCGCACACTTTGGTTCAATCCCTCGCATATTACGCTCAAGAACGAGCCAGCGTATGCTTATGGAGATAGAAGGTATCGGTAGAAAGAGAGCCAAGGCTATACTATCCCTGCGGGAGAGATACCCCGACCAACCCGATAATCAATCGGAGTAGGAAAAAGAACTTGCTTGGGGCTTTCCGGCTACTGCACGGTTATCTGTGGCAATCTGTATGTTATGCAGTTGTAGTGATGCGTATGTTGCGGTATCATTACCTGTTCCTGCATTACGCTCAATTGTCACTCGAATAGTATTGTTGGAAACCTCAGCACCATCGACAAGCCCACTGAATAAAATAGCATTACCTCGCTCAACTGACTCAACAGTCACAGTATTGGTATAAGTAGTCCCAGTCTCTACACATTGAACTGTCACTAATAGAACTGCGTTGCCTGTTGCGGCACCCATACTCACTCTACCGAAAACCCGAAGGCTTTTAGATTGAGAGTTGGGTGGGATTCGAGCCACAGCAACGAATGAAGTAGGTGGGGCCACCCAATCTCCTCCACCGGAGAAAACCATTCCTTCTTCACCCATGATTGCATCACCCGAGGATGGTGTAATAAATGAGTCAATGCCCGATATACCGGCCTCATCTCTTGGAGCCGCACTTGGTTTGGTTTGACCGAGAACCGCAAATGCTCCACCGGTCACGCTGTCATTATTGAAATCCATTACACCTTTAATTCGACCAAGAGTCTTACTGTTCATTTGAGACGAGGTTAATTTGCGAGTGCTTTTAGTAGATTGATTTAGGTTGTCCGGCGTTCCAGTCCGATTAGGGTCGGTGATTGGGTCCAGTTCATCAGTTCTCTTAGTCCCTGCCCTTTCGTCACCATTATTTTTATCGTTCCATCCTCCACCAGCAGGTAGTCCACCAGTATCGCCTTCTCTACCACCGGTCGTATTACCACCAGCGGTTGAGCCGCCAGTATTGCTACCGCCGCCGCCTTGGTTTCCTTGACCGGATGATTGAACGCCACCTCGTGCCACTTTAGGTAGGATATAAGAAGTGAAGTTCTTGGCCGCACGAGAAACATCTCGCTCAAGACCAAGGTTTAGTGATTCGGTGTTCCGACCATCTATACTCCAATTGATACTTCGGATGCTCAATTGCTCACCTACCAATCCCATTTGGGCATCAGTATATTTCACAGTTGTTGCCGCGGCGAAGTTCCAATCATCAACAATATGTAGACGAGGCGCATACCATTCAGCATTCTTATCCATATAATCGAATGAGAGATAGAATGTATTACTCAATGTGTTTGTTCCTCCGAACTTACGCATACCAAGCGGGAAAATACTATTGGTGTTATGACCCGCGCTGTATGTGACACCACTAAAGTCATTACCATTGAGGTGCGTATTAACACTACCGCAACGATTGCGTAAAAGTGCGACCAAGTAATCGTAGTCTACTGACACTATCATTCTCTCATCACCACTTTGAGAGGGCCAATATGTAGCGGGGATTGGTATTTCATAGAGACCATTCGATGCTACTGATATTGAGATATTACTTTTGACGGTTGGTGTTTCAACATATGACGCTCGGTCGAGCATGTTTGGTTCAGCATAAGTTGTAGAGCCGAACTCATAATCGAGGAGATGTATACGGAATACGGCGTTCTCATTCAAATAAGCACCGCCTTGTTGGTCATCAATGTCGATTACAATTCTCAAATGCCCGTCACCATTGAACTTCTCCAACGAAGCAGGTGTCCCACTTGATTTAGGCATCCCTTGAGGAATATGGACTACCTGCATTGCATTGGATATTGAATTAGAACCATACCAATAATGATTCTCACCATAGGTCAACTTAGAAGCCACAGTCGAAGTTCCTGCCGCCGCTATTTTTACACTATCACATGAAGCACTACCCGCATCTAATGCGTTTTGAGCACCTGCGAATAGGTTTCCACCCCACATAGAACCCCACGCCCATCCACGGTTTTCTTCGTAATTCTGTGTCCCATCTACATTTTGACTCACCCATGAGCGGGGAATTGTTCGTGATACATCGGCAATATACCCGTATCGAGCATCGTAAAGCATGGTATCGTTGAGTCCGTTCATAGTGTGACTGTCAGTGAATCTAATAATCTCAGCGGTCACTGCAAACGGTGCCATTTTATTCTTCTCATATTCTTGCTTGGCAATAATGAGTGCCTCGTTTGCGCTTGTCACCTTGTCAACATTGATAATATCCCATCGAGGGCGTTGTCCAAGGCTGACTGCCGGATAGTCCACATATGATGTTGAGCCATTGTAAAAGACTCGGACATTTGAGATTTGACTACTTGATTCAGTGCTGATATTAGACACTCTTAGATTGGTAGTATCAAATACAAACCCACTGCTGTATGTAGGTCGGAATGAAGGCTGTGAATCTCGACCCATAAGCCATGACATCACAGACCTACTACCATGCGTGTCTCCGATACCACTACCGGTTTGAGTAGTAGAAAAGATGTTCGCAATAGTAGTATTACGACAGTCATTTGTTGAACCGAATGTGTCTTCGGACCCAACCTTACGCCACCAACCCTTACTGATTTGAGCGGCCACCCCTGCCTTTTCTACATAAAATACATTACTAAGGGGGTCGCCTACTCCCGACACCACATACTGCGTTCTGTATGAATCAGCCGCAAGACTTAATCCATTACAATCAATAATTTCAACAGTATCTCCATTCGTAAGACCGAGTGGTCTCATACCAGCACCATTTGAAATCTGGACTTTGCCCGCATATGAACCGACAGTAAGGGTTGCTGTATTACCGAGTATTCTACCACTTAATTGTCCGTCGTCAGCACCTTTTTGAGTTGTAGTCATATTACCTGTGACTGGGATAGATGCAATAGACGGAGTTCCATAGAGAGCGGATTGAGTTAACCAATTTTGCGTCAAAGAATCAAGCCATGTGACTCGGAACTTATCATTTTCATTGAATGTATAACTCGCTTTATTCTCAATGAACCCATCAACCTGCATCATCAATCGCATAGGGAACACATTAGCCAGTCCTACATGCACAGTTGCATCGGAATAGGTATCACCTGTGTCGTCTTCATCAATCGGTATATCAACACCGGAACCACCAAGTCGATACGCATAATATACCGTCATCAAATACTCAGCGTCATTTCCACCAGTTCCATAACCAAAACCGTTCCACTCTCCTCTTGCCGAAGTTCCGGCTACCGGAACACCTAAATCCGCAATTGAATCAACTACATAAGTAGCACCCGAAGGAGCAACTGTTGCTGTTCCACTGGAACTCAGCGTCACCGAACTATCAATTGGGATTTGAAGTTCCCAACCGCTCGCGGTATGAGTGCCATTATCCGCTATGATTTCATATTGACCATCAATGGTAGGGGTGCAGGTAGAATTACTAATAATAATTTTCTGTCCCTGTTGGTATCGAGCAACCGTGCTACTGGTCCCAGTAATTTTTACAAAGCCCTGTGCACCTGCTGTTATTGTCATTCCGTTGACTGGCACTACTTGACTTGTTGCATTAAAGTGAAATATCTTTTCTTTGGACTGACTACGAATCATTCCTACTACTGAACCACTGGCAGGAAAGTTAATAATATCCTCAGTTAATTGTATGAGTGTATTGCCGCTTTCGACACCAACCAAAAGAGAAGTAGTTCTACTATTGAAAGACTTGTAATTAGTATTCCAATTTGCTGAACTACCACCGTCAAGATTGTATGGGCCGGTTGGTGCTTTTTCCCAATAATTGTCAATTAGAACAGGGAACCCTTCTGTTTCCACGAGGTAGTCTCCAACCTCTTTACGACCACCGGATGATTGACCAGTCCTACCACCGTTTGATTCGGTATTAAGGTTAAAGAACTTAGAGGCGTCAAGGAATATGAATGCCCCAGCCTTATTTTGCCACTGTTGATAACGAGTATCGTCACTACCAGCGAATGAGGTAGGGGTAAATGAGTCGGAGTTAACGGAGGACCAAGTGTTGCCTGTGATTGGGTCTTTCGTTGCATCCATTTCCCATAGTTCAACATCAGTTCCGATTGATAAGTCCACGAACTCCTGTCGTTCAGTGTCATTTGAAACGGTTGAGTCAGCAAGAACCATTCCTACTTGGTAATTGCTTGCGTAAGGTGCCATTAAACCGAACTTGTTTTTACGAAGCCCTGCATCGGCATCGGCTGAACCATCATTACGCATGTCGGCCCACTGGACCCACACATGCTTGTAGTCATCAGTATGTCTTCGTATTTTAACAGTAGTTCCTACACCGTGCGCCCGTTGAAAGAAGTTGGTCGCTGGTGCTGTGCACGCCATACCTCCACCGGAGAATGTGCCGAGTTCCGAGGTAGGTTCAGTAGCCCATATATTACCGTCAAACCTATCATCAAGTCTAAATCCTTGGCCCATTGGTATATTGTTACCTGTCACGCCAGTTGGATTAGTAGAGTATCGAACCCCAGTCCTTATTCGTTGATTATAAATAGTTCGACCAGTATAATACCATTTATCGTTGGCGGATATAGTGCTTGAAGTAGAGCCTACTGGACTCAAGACAACTCGTATACAAGTTACTCCGTTTCTTACTACATTGACTGTTGGAAAGTTCAGTAGATTGTCTGTGGCAACAGATTGTATTTGACTTCGCCAATTACCATTTAATTGAGCCGAATTACCAGTAAAGCCCTCAAGTG
>TARA_R110001592_G_scaffold42137_1_pt1 | contig 15029 bp, 10 predicted proteins | sample TARA_R110001592 | Tara Oceans TARA_R110001592 (sample SAMEA4398387) | marine metagenome | biome: Polar Biome; feature: [SRF] surface water layer (ENVO:00010504); material: water (ENVO:00002006), including particulate matter (ENVO:01000060) such as... | depth 5 m
GCACGAGATGGCACAACTTTCACCTGTCGTGCTGGGGGCAGGATAGGCTCGGTACCGGTACCGAGCGGCCCAAAGGGCGTCCTGCTTATTCGCATGGCTCTGCCATGCTCAACGGAAATTGCGTGTTGGGATGATTTGATTGATCTGGGCAAATTGCACATGAGCTGCCTATAAAAGGCCTGATGTGGATTTTTCCTATGGTCTGGCAATTTTGAACTGACCCGTGCCATGGGGTAAAAATAGAAACGAGAGTAAAGCTGAATGGCAATCAAGAAATCAGAACTCTATAGCTCCCTTTGGTCGAGCTGTGACGAGTTACGTGGCGGCATGGATGCCAGCCAGTACAAGGACTATGTCCTCTCCCTACTGTTCATAAAATACATTAGTGACAAATATGCAGGTGTCGCCTATTCCCCGATCACCATTCCGGACGGTGCGAGCTTTGCCGATATGGTTGCACTCAAGGGGAAATCTGATATTGGCGATCAGATCAACAAGAAGATTATCGCGCCGCTCGCCCAAATTAATCAGCAGCTCTCGCAGTCTGATTTCCCTGATTTCAATGATTCGACTAAGCTTGGCGATGCCAAGGAAAAGGTTGATCGCCTAACCAATTTGATCGGTATTTTCCAGCGTCCAGCTTTGGATTTTTCCAAAAATCGTGCTGAGGGTGACGATATTCTGGGGGATGCCTACGAATATCTGATGCGTCATTTCGCCACCGAAAGCGGCAAGAGCAAGGGGCAGTTTTATACTCCTGCCGAAGTCAGCCGTATCTTGGCCCAAGTGATCGGCATCAAGTCGGCACCAACATCGGCCAAGACGACGGTTTATGACCCGACCTGTGGGTCGGGCTCTCTTCTTGTGAAGGTGGGGGATGAGGCGCAAACGAACGTCACGCTGTACGGGCAAGAAAAAGACGCCGCCACAACCGGCCTCGCTCGAATGAATATGATCCTGCACGACAATCCAACCGCGCAGATAGAGCAGGGAAACACGATTGCTGATCCAAAGTTCTTTGAAGATCAAGTCTTAAAACAATTCGATTTTGTCGTCGCCAATCCACCATTTAGTGACAAGCGATGGAGTACGGGGATCGATCCACTCAAAGATCCTCATAAACGCTTTAAATCATTTGGCGTGCCACCTGCAAAACAAGGCGATTTTGCCTATCTGCTCCATATCATCCGCTCGCTGAAAAGTACGGGATGCGGCGCGTGTATTTTGCCGCATGGTGTCTTGTTCCGGGGCAATACCGAAGCCGGTATTCGTCGTAAACTAATCCGTGAGGGTTATATCAAGGGCATTATCGGCCTGCCTGCCAATCTGTTTTACGGTACGGGCATCCCGGCATGTATTGTGGTCATTGATAAAAAAGACGCAGCTGCCCGCAAAGGCATCTTCATGATCGACGCCAGTCAGGGTTTCATCAAAGACGGCCCCAAAAACCGCCTGCGCAGTCAGGACATTCACAAGATTGTGGACGCTTTCACCAAGCAAACAACCATCCCAAGATATTCTTGTATGGTACCTTACGAGAAGATTGCAAAAAACGACTACAATCTCAACTTGCCACGTTACATCGAAAATCAGAAAGCCGAAGACAAGCAAGACATCGAAGCGCATCTTAATGGGGGTATTCCAAGCGCCGACATCGATGCGCTTAATGCCTATTGGGAAGTTTGTCCAAACCTGAAGGCGGCTCTGTTTATCGATAATCGCCCCGGTTACATGGATCTAAAGGTCGATAAACCGACCATCAAACAGACCATATATGAGCACCCGGAGTTCAATACCTTCATTATCAGCATGAACGAGCTCTTTAATATCTGGCGCGACCGGTCGTCGACTGCACTGAAAAGCCTGACTGCGGGCTGCAGCCCGAAGGATGTGATTTTTGACCTGTCTGAGTTTCTGCTGAACCACTACACAAGCCAACCGCTGATCGATAAATACGACGTCTTTCAGCATCTGATGAACTATTGGGCTGAAGTGATGCAGGATGATCTTTATCTGATTGCTGTCGACGGTTGGAAGGCAGAGACCTACCGCATTATCGAAAAGGACAAGAAGGGTAAGGAGAAGGATAAGGGGTGGACCTGTGACCTGATTCCTAAGGGGTTGATCGTCTCTCGCTATTTTGCATCAGAACACGCGAAGATCGACGAACTCACGTCTGCACTGGAAGTCACCAGTGCCGTCTTAACCGAACTGGAAGAAGAGCATGGCAGCGAGGATGGTGTACTCAACTCTGTCGGAAATAAGATGGAAGCGTTGGGCGCATGGAACGAAGCCATTGCCGATGTCTGGGCGGCGACAATGCCTATTGAGTATGATGAGTATCGGAATGTGAGCGCGCGGCTGGGGCAAGCCGAGGCAGAGCATTTAGTGCTGTTGGGCAATCCTGAGATTGAAGTTCTTGCCAATGCCAAGGGTAACGTGACGCAGGGGGCAGTGAAGGCGCGGATGAAGGACGCCGTCGATGTTCATGAGAAAAGGGTGCTCGAACAGTTTGTGTTGATCAGAAATGAGATCCGCGATCTTAAGAAGCGTCAGAAAGAACTTCTTGAAGAAACGACTGACATGATCCTGGCGAAGCTTCGATCCGAGCCAGAGAATGAAATACTGGCCGAATTGCGGGTGATCGCGCGTTACTTGGAACTCACCGAACAGATTTCTGATGCGAAATCCAAAGTAAAAGACGCTGCGGCTGATCTTGATGCAAAGGCTTATGCGTTATACCCCAAATTAACCGAGACGGAAATTAAGGCGCTGGTGGTGGACGACAAATGGTTAGCGACGATAGACACCTTGATTCATGGTGAGATGGACCGAGTCAGCCAAACCTTAACGGGGAGGGTGCGCACACTGGCTGAGCGATATGAAAACAGGATGCCTGAGCTGGTTGAGTATGTTGCCCTACTGGAAGTCAAGGTAAATAAGCACCTTGAGAAAATGGGGTATATATGGTGATTTCAGTGGGTTTGGCGACGCGTAGAATGGAATCGAAGAAGGTAAAGAACGATGTTTCAACTGGCGTACAAAAAACTGAAATTGGGCTTATTCCATTAGATTGGATAGTAGTTCCGTTATCGGAAATTTGCATACAGATTTGCGATGGCACACATTACACTCCCAGTTATGTAAACGGCGGAGTGCCTTTTTACAGTGTTGAGAACATCACGTCGGATGACTTCGAAAATACCAAATACATTTCAGAAGAAGCTCATGCGCAGCTTGTGAAACGCTGTATGCCACAGCGTGGAGACATATTAATGACTCGGATCACGGCGGGAATCCTCGGTGCAACAAAGCTCATAGATTGGGATGTAAAGGCAAGCATTTACGTGAGTTTAGCTCTTTTGAAGCTTAATCCTTCCTGTCTTCCAAATTATATTTATCAATATACAAAGTCACAAAACTTTAGAGACGCCGTTGAACGGCGAGGTTTAGTTAACGCGACACCGAAGAAAATAAATATGGGTGAAATTGGAAATATTTTGATTCCCATTCCATCCACTCTCGCCGAACAAGACGCTATTGCTAGTGCGTTGAGCGATGCGGATGCGCTGATTGAGGGGCTGGAAAAGCTGATCGCCAAGAAGCGCCACATCAAACAGGGCGCGATGCAGGAACTTCTCACCGGCAAACACCGCCTGCCGGGGTTTGACGGGGAGTGGCGTGAAACTACGTTGGGCGAAATTGCACACATAAAAACTGGCTCACGCAATAACCAAGATAAAGCAGAAGGTGCCGAATACCCGTTTTTTGTTCGTTCCGAATGCGTAGAGCGTATTGATACCTTTTCATACGATTGCGAAGCCATCCTAATTCCTGGTGAAGGAGGGATTGGGAGCATATTTCATTACATAAATGGACGATTCGATGCTCATCAGCGTGTTTACGTTATATCGCAATTTTCAGACGATGTTGTTGGGCAATTTGTGCATCTCTTCATGAAGCAATATTTTGGGCTACATGCCATGCAGAACACCGTAAAGGCCACGGTTGACTCATTACGCCTTCCGACATTCCAGAATTTTACAATTCGTTTGCCTGTGACCGTTGACGAGCAAAGAGCTATTGCAATGGCGCTTTCTAATATGGACGACGAGCTTTGTTCGTTGGGTCATCGCCTCTCCAAAGCACGCCAAATCAAGCAGGGCATGATGCAGGAGTTGCTAACGGGGAGGATTCGGTTGGTATGACTCTTCCTCGATCCTATTACCGTATCATGCTCGGGCAGAAGAGCGCCTTTGCTGCGGAGTGTTATGAAGGCTCCTGGTTTGGCGGTGACTGGAGTATTGCCCCCGATTTGTCGCATGAGCTGACCGAAAATTGGCGGGATTTCAATGCCAAGTTCATTCCTGTTTTCCTAGACGCTAACCCCGGGAAATCCAAGGTCGCAGCGGGACTTGCCTGTGGAATGCTGCACACGATTTGCAAAGGGATCCAGAAGGGAGACATTGTTCTTTGCCCGGACGGAACGGGCTCCTACTGGGTCGGCGAGGTCATCGGCGATTACTATTATGTGCCCGATGGGATGTTGCGGCATCGCCGCAAGGTGCAGTGGTTCCCAAACAGCATTGCGCGGGCCGATATGAGCGAAGCCTTGCAACGCTCCACTGGTTCCATCGGCACCGTCAGCAACATCACCAAGCACGCGGAGGAAATCGAAAGGTTCCTGGCGGGGCATGTGCCGCCGACGTTGATTTCTACGGACGAGCTTGTTGAAGACCCGTCTGTTTTTGCCCTGGAGAAGCACTTGGAAGATTTTCTGGTGCAGAACTGGGCGTCGACCGAACTTGGAAAGTCCTACAATATTTTCGAGGATGAGGGTGAGCCGGTTGGTCGGCAATATCCTACAGATACGGGACCCGTCGATATTCTGGCTCTTCGCAAGGACGGCAAAGAAATCCTAGTGGTTGAGCTAAAAAAGGGCCGTGCCAGCGATGCCGTGGTTGGTCAGGTTCAAAGGTATATGGGCTATGTGCTCGATGAGTTGGCCGAACCCGGGCAGAGTGTTCGAGGTTGCATTATCGCACTTGAAGATGACTTGCGCCTGAGGCGTGCTTTGCGGGCGACTAATAACATTGATTTCTATCGCTATCAGGTGAGTTTCAAGCTTTTCAAGGGGGCGTAATGGCTAAAGTCTGGCAAGCTGAGCGGGATACACAAAATCGTGTCACCAAGCTTTTTCGCGACGATCTTGGTTATTCGTATCTTGGCGATAGGTCGGGCCGACACGACAATAGTAATATCGACGAAAGCTTGCTTGGGTCTTACCTGAAATCGCGTGGTTATTCTGGTGCCGAAATCAGTTCAGCTTTGCACCAACTGCGTGTTGCCGCCTCTGACACCCACCAAAGTCTTTATGGGCGGAACAAGGCTGTTTACGCGCTGTTGCGCTATGGCGTATCGATCAAGGTGGAGGCGGGAAAACTCAGCGAAACCATTCAGCTGATAGATTGGCAGAATCCCGAGGCGAATGATTTTGCGATTGCAGAGGAGGTCACCCTTAATGGTGGCCAAGAGCGCCGCCCGGACATTGTTCTGTATGTGAACGGAATTGCCATTGGTGTGCTGGAGCTTAAAAACAGCCGGGTATCGATTGCTGAGGCTATTCGTCAGAGCCTCTCCAATCAGAAGCCGGAGTTTAACGAGTGGTTTTTCAGTACCGTTCAATTCGTTTTTGCAGGGAATGACTCCGAAGGCCTTAGATATGGGACTATTGGCACGGAAGAAAAATACTTCCTGAAATGGAAGGAGGACGAGGATGATAATAAGGACTTCAAACTCGATAAATATCTAAAAAAGATGTGCTCGAAAGCGCGCCTGATTGAATTGATGCATGATTTTGTGATGTTTGATGGTGGAGTGAAAAAGCTGCCGCGTGTGCATCAGTATTTCGGCATTAAAGCTGCCCAGGAACATATTCGACAGCGCAAGGGCGGGATCATCTGGCACACGCAAGGATCTGGAAAAAGCATCGTCATGGTATTGCTGGCCAAATGGATTTTAGAAAATAATCCTAATGCCCGTGTGGCTATCATTACGGATCGTGATGAACTGGATAAACAAATCGAAGGCGTTTTTCGTGATGCGGGTGAATCGATAAAACGGAGTACCAGTGGGCGGGTTTTGATGGGGCAGCTTGCGGAGCCGACACCGCGTTTGTTGTGCTCACTCGTGCATAAATTCCGTCGTAAGGACGTTGATGATTTTGATGCTTTCATCAAAGATCTGGAGGCTCAGCCAAGCAATACCGTGGGTGAGTTGTTTGTTTTTGTCGATGAATGCCATCGGACTCAAAGTGGCAAGCTGCACCGTGCGATGAAGGCCGTAATGCCCAATGCGATCTTCATCGGGTTTACGGGTACGCCGCTTTTGAAAAAAGACAAGCAAACCAGTTTAGAGGTCTTCGGCGGCTATATCCATACCTATAAGTTCAGCGAGGCCGTTGAAGACGAAGTTATCCTCGACCTGATTTACGAGGCACGAGACATTGACCAGCGCCTTAGCTCGGTTGACAAGGTGGATCAGTGGTTTGAAGCGCAGACCAGAACACTTAATGACTGGCAGCGCGATGAGTTGAAGAAAAAATGGGGCACGATGCAGAAAGTGCTCAGCTCGCGCTCTCGTATGGGCCGGGTGGTTAGTGACATTGTTCTAGATTTTAGCAGAAAGCTGCGCCTGTCCAGTGAGCGTGGAAATGCGATCCTTGTGGCCTCAAGCATCTATGAAGCTTGCAAGTACTTTGTCCTTTTCCAGGGCACTCCGTTTAAGGGCAAGTGCGCATTGATCACGTCCTATAATCCGAATGCCCAGGACGTGACCAAGGAAGAAACCGGTGCCAATACCGACACAGATAGACAGGTTATTTACAATACTTATATCGAGCTCTTGAAGGGTGTTGATGCCAAGGCAGGCATGACCAAGACCGAGGCCTATGAGGAACGGGCCAAGGAGTTGTTTTGCAAAGAACCGGCGAATATGAAGCTGTTGATTGTCGTGGATAAGCTGCTGACCGGTTTTGATGCGCCACCTTGTTCCTATCTGTATATCGACAAATCGATGCAGGATCATGGCCTGTTCCAGGCGATTTGCCGCACCAACAGGCTGGACGGAGAAGGCAAGGACTTCGGCTATATTATCGATTACAAGGATCTGTTCAAAAAGGTTGAAAACGCGATTGCCGTTTATTCATCCGACGAGCTTGATGATACCGGTGACGGGATCGACCCCAATGTTTTGCTGCATGACCGCTTGAAAATAGGCAGGGAACGGCTCGATGGCGCGCTCGAGGGGCTTGCCCTTCTCTGTGAGCCGGTTGAACCACCCAAAAGTGAACTGGAATATATTCAGTATTTTTGCGGCAATACCGAGATTGCTGAAGACCTTTTGGAGCATGAGCCGCAACGTTCTGCGCTATACAAAGCCACAGCGACCCTGCTGAGGGCGTATGTCAATATTGCCGACGAGATCGAGGCTGCAGGGTATTCGGCGACAGAGAGCGCGAGGATCAAGGAGCAGGTTGAGCACTATGTTAATATGCGCCAGAGCATCAAGCAGGCCAGTGATGAAATGCTCGACCTGAAGGCGTATGAAGCGGATATGCGTCATCTTATTGACACTTACATTGATGCTGATGAATCGAGAAAAATATCGCCATTTGATAATATGAGCTTGGTCGAGATTATCGTAAAGACCGGGATTGCGGATGCCATCGCGTCGCAGTTGGGTGGCCTAAAAGGCAATAAGGACGCCATCGCCGAGACGATTGAGAACAATGTTCGTAGCAAAATTATCAAGGAGCATTTGAACGACCCAGCCTATTACGCAAAAATTTCGGCGTTGCTCGACGAGATTATTGCTGACCGCAAGGCCAAGGCACTTGAGTATGAGGAATACCTCAAACGTATTGCAGAAATTGTGCGCAAGACAGATGCTGGTCATCCTGATGACACGCCGGAAAGATTGGATACTCCTGGCAAGCGGGCACTTTATAACAATCTGAATGAGAACGAAGAGCTGGCCTTGCGTATTGATGCCGAAGTCAAGGCTGTTCGGCCTGATGGTTGGCGTGGTGTGCAAGCCAAAGAGAGAGTGATCCAGAAGGCGCTTTATGAGATTTTCGGTGATACAGATCAGGTCGACAAGGTCTTTTCAATTCTCAAAGCGAACCCGGAGTATTAATGGTTACGCAGATTGAGCTTGGTGACATTTCGGTCGATATCCTTTTCAAGGATATCAAGAACGTTCATTTGGGTGTGTATCCGCCGACTGGACGGGTAAGGATCTCTGCGCCCGAGCACATGAGTGTCGATAAAGTCCGCGTTTTTGCGATCTCCAAGTTGGGTTGGATAAAGGCGCAACAAAAGAAGCTGGTTTCCCAAGAGCGTGAAATGCCGCGCGAATTTCTTGAGCGCGAGAGCCATTACCTTTGGGGTAGACGCTATCTTTTGGAATTACACCGCGCAAAGGGCAAAGCCAAGGTCTCGGTGACCCATAAAAAGATCGTGATTACATCGGCAAGGCCGCTTTCTAAGGATAAACTCAGCGAGCTTATGGATGATTATTATCGGGCGTCACTTCGTGCGAAGGCTTTTGAATTCGTTGCGCAGTGGGAAAAAAGGCTGAATGTAAGTGTTAACAAGCTTTTCATTCAACGCATGAAAACCAAGTGGGGAGGGTGTAATCCTTCCGCGCGGAACGTTCGCATTAATTTGGATCTTGCGAAAAAAGCACCTGAATGCCTCGATTACATAGTCCTTCACGAACTGCTTCATTTCTTCGTGCCAAACCACGGGCCGAAATTTGTGGAATTGATGGATCAGCATATGCCCCATTGGCGTAATGTGCGGCGGAAGTTGAATGCGACGCCACTGTCCTATATGGATTGGACGTATTGAGTGCTCCTTGCGCAAAATTCCAAGTTTTGGAGGTGAAATGGCATTTATTGATGATGTCAATTACGCGACGAAAAACTTAATCTCACTCCTCGGAAATGAAAAAACTCAGATAGCTGAGTTGTCTGCGCAATTATCGAGTGCCGAAGCCAAGTTCGAACATTTTCATTGGGATTTCAAAACAAGCGATCTGAATGATGATTTTTCAGACGCGCATGTTCATCATGCGTTCGTCAAAATGGCGGAAGCTAAAAAAGATCGCGATGCGATAGAGGCTCAAATTGGCACTCTTAAATCAGTAATACTTAATCGTAAAATGGCCCTGCAATCTTTGTCCGGAGCCTTGCTTCAAATAGCTAAGCAAGGAATTTCGATTGCTCATGGTCGATTGGGAGCATGCCCAGATGGGCGCATGATAGGTCAGTCGAAATTGAAAGAAGTCGTCTGGCAAGCTCGAAATCAATCCCTGCATTATGAAGAAAGAAGGCTTTGGAAACCGGTGCTAGACCTTTTCAATCAAATGGTAGCAGACTTTGACGACCGTTTTTCGCTTGTAATATATCCGAATAAAAACATGGCAGAGGACGTAATAGACGTGCTGGGTTGGATTGAATATTCAAGATTTGAAAGCGATATGTTAATGCTTGCGGTCTGAGCGAAATGTAGCTTGGCAATTGTGATTTCTATCGCTCTGAGCCATTCTTCAACGGTTTTGCTGAGCGGGGTTTTCACAAGATTGAATTAACGATTTTTTGTTTGCGTCGAGATTGCTTGGTCCCCGATGTTACGGTTCTTAAGAACTCCTGATGCGCAATGATTAATACCATCGCCAGCGGATCCTGATGTGACTCTGTCATTAAAAACATTTTCCAGTTTCGGACCGCGCGCCCAAGAACGGTTGAACGCTTGAACTGCGATTTCCGACTGCCCAGATAGCGTTTCCAAAGAAGCGAAGTTTTCGGATGTTTCGTTAGGGGTCGGGACGCATACCGTTGTCTCGGTGGGGCTTTGTTAGGGGTTTTATTTCCCGTGATTTTTGGCATGGGTTCAAACGCTCCAAACCGTTCTTCAAGCATCTTCTTGCTGCATGATCGATCCAACTGGCTGGCCTTCATCGCCTGACCATCAGGGCTCATTAAGACCATACCATTGCCGCGCAGTTTCAGGCTGATGTCATATCTAGCCAGAACCTCGTGCGCTTCCTGCCAGTTCTTAGCCGCGCCTAAACCTTCCAGTATCTCCTCACGATGTTTCAGCACGTGGCGCTGAAAGGATTCCTGCCAAGTATGTGCTTCATAGTCCCGCGCTGCCGGTGAAAGCTTGTTCGGATCGCGCTCCTTGCCATCGGTCATGCCAGGATCGATGGAAAGACTGTACTTCTTCTCGATCTCGCGCGAGACCTTGGCGAGAGTTTTAAAATCCCGGTGTGGCGTGATCACCTTGAGCGTTTCCGGATGCACTTTGTTAAAGGCGATATGCATGTGAAAATTGTCAGTGTTGATGTGCGTTCCGGCGACACGCTGATGATCAGCGTAGCCAAGTGCCTTGGCATATTCCGCCTCGATGGCCATCAGATCATCTGTGGTCAGTTTATCCTGATCACCAGGCCGGAATGAAACGACAAGGTGATAGGTTTTATCGGCAATATCGGGTTTTTGCCGCCGAACGGCTTCGATCTCTAGGAGGGCGAGATCGAGATCCTCGATATTTGTGCCGGCATCGCAGTTGCGGATCCAGAACTGATGAAGCTTCTCGCCTTTTTCTTCGGCAGCAGCGATGTATTCGCCAAGCCGGGTGTAATTGTCAGGCACACCGGACTTCTTGTCGATCTTGGTCGCGATCATGATTTGTCCTGCTTGCGTTTACCCGGCTGAAGCTGATCCCGGATCTCGCCAATGGCGGATTTAAGCTCTGCTTGGGTTGTTTCAATGTCACGGACAAGGCCGTCAAACTTCTTGAGAAGATCTGCCGAAAGCGGTTCATCAAGGGACAGCTTAAATAGGTTGCCCAAGCGTGCCTGATCGGCATTAACCTTGAGCAGATCGCGAATGCCCTGCCATGCAGCAAAGTCGCTCGCACTGGGCAGCTTGCTGTTCATGAGCAAACGCTTGAGCAGTTCGGAACGAGACAATCGCATTTGTTCACAGAGTTCATCCAGGCGTCTTTTTTCCTCGTCGTTGAGATAGGTTTCGATCTTTTGACGTTTGGTCGGCATCGTTATTTGGTCCGGTTTATATCGAAGAAAGTGCCGGTGGCATTCATTGTGCCACCGGCTTTCGGGGGTCAGACTGCCAAACTGGCAGCCTGCTGCTCGCGTCCCCGTGTTCTGGTTTTGGCTTTTGGCTTGGTAAGACCCAACTGTTCGGTGACAAGGCGTTTCAACGCCTCAATCCCGCGTTCCCGATGGATGTCGTTAAAGTCGGTCAGGCCCTTGGCCTTTTCATCCTCACTGAGATCCGGACGCAGAATCTTTGCGCCGGTCAGTTCAGAGGCCCGTTCTGCCCCCTTGATCCCGGCATTGATCTGCTTGGCGTGATCGTCATCGGCGGCAATCACCAGTGGCCGATCCGGATGCTTCTTGTGAAGGGCTTCGGCCACGGGTGCCAGATTGCCGGAATCAAGTGCGACCACCACCGTCAAACCACTGGCCATATGCAGGCTTTGGCCGGTGGAATAGCCCTCAGAGATGATCATCGGACCTTTGGGATCACCCTCGATCACATGCATCAGGCCGCGCTTTTTGCCGTCTTTGAGATACATCTTGGTGCCATCGGGATGGATCGACTGGACGTTTTCGACAAATCCCTTGTCGTTGGCCATCGGCATCAGAAGGTTGCCGGACTGATCAATACGAAGATCCCCTGCAGGCACCTGCTTGTTTTGCAAGTAAGCGTGATTGGCCGGAGCCGGTTCGGCGTTCTGGAATATCCCGTAGGCCCGTTTGGCCACGGCGCGATATTGCGCACGCAGTTCCTGTTCCTGGGCTGCCTTGCGGGCTGCAGCTTCGGCTCTGGACTGTTCCAGCTCCTTGGGATCGATCTTGGTGCCGGTCGCGACCCATTTGACCGGGTCCTGCCCGGATTTGTAATTGGTGATGTTGCCTGCTGGAAGGCCTTCAAGGAACCCGCGATAGGAGCCACTTTTCTGGCCCTTGCGATCACCATCAACCGCAACCCGGTGCCATTTGCCATCCATGGTGGGAGGCCCGTCAAGGATCAGGCCGTTTTCTTTTAGTGCCTGGGCAAACTCGTCTTCAGGATTGATCTTCGGTTCCTGCGATTTGGCTTTGGTCTCCTGCCAGCGCTTAAACGGCTCGATCTCCATGTCGTCGCGCGCATACCAGGCTTTGGCGCGTCGATCCCATTTTGCGCCCAGCGCCTTGGCTTCATCCTTCTCGCTAAACGGTACATTGAGATAGATGCGCTTGCGTTCGGTGTTAGTGTCTTGGTTCGGGGCCTGTGACATTTCATCACTCATGGCATTTTCCTTCTGTCGTTCAACAGCCGGGTTTTGGGCGATGGATTTGGTCGCTTCTTTTGCTTTGATCGGGATCAGGCTTTGGCGCTTCTCGGGCTCCATCACCCATGTGCGGATGTTTTCAGCATCGCGTGCAGACGCAAACAGTGCATTACGATCTTCCTTGATCGCTTTCATCCAGGAGCCGACATAGCTGGCATGACGTTCAGGGTAATGACCGAGGCCAAGCTCGGTGGTCAGCATGTAGCTGGCGATCTCGGCGCGCAGTTCTTCCTTGGCGTAAACCTCAGAGCCAAATGGCCCGAACTCGCGCGCCATACGCGACCCATGGCCGGTGGCGTGACCAAGCTCATGTAAGGCGGTTGCGTAATATTCATACTGGCCTTTGAAGGCGGCCTGATGGGGCATGTGGATCTGATCAGATGAGCTTCGGTAAAAAGCCCGGTCATTCTGATCATGGAAGATCGGCACATTGCCCTGCTTGAGGATCTGCTCGGCGCGTTCGACCGGGCTGAAGGTCGGCTCGGGCGCGATATAGGGGGAAAGGCCATCAATCTGTTCGGCATTAAACACGACAGCATGAAACACCCGAGGACGATCAAGACGCACATCGCGGGTTTTGGCGACCCCTTTGTCGTCGAGAACCGGCTTGCCGTTGTCATCCAAGACCTTCTCGCGCTCGGACCATTTCCAATATTCGATCATGGTGCCTTTCTCACCCTTGCGGACTTGCGCGTCCTGCGCACTTGCCTGGCGATAGGTCATCCAGCGCGGATCGGAGTGCGCGCGCATTTCAAGCCAGAGCGCATTGATGCCGCGATAATCTTTGCCGGAAACAGGATTGAACGGGGCCATGCGGACCTTTCCCGGTTCCCACGGCTTTTGCCAGGGGGCGGTGCCTGCTTCGATATGGCCAAGCAGTTCTTCGACCACTTGATCGCGATAGCTTTTCTTGTTCTCAGCCATGGTGTGAACCCTCCGCGTCAGCGGTCGGATCGATGCCGTCAAAGTGACTGTCGAGCGCGTCCTCAGACGAAAGCGCGTCTTCGGCAAAGGCCCCCATGGCCTCGGCAATGTCCGGATCAACCGGGACAGGGCCGGTGATGCTTTCGGCATTAATCATCGAAGAGGCCAGCGCGAGATAGTCCTGGTCATTCAGCGCTGCAGAGGCAGGCGTGGTTTTGTCGGGTGTATTGGGTGTCTTCATGATTTGGGTCCTTTGAGAGAGGCATGGGTGGAGGATTGGATCGCCATTTGGGGTGGCGTCATTTGCGAACGGCGAGAAAGCTCGCGATCAAGGAAGTAGAGTTTTTGACGACCAAGGATGGGCGGCAAACCGGCAACAAAGATCAGGGCATCACCGGGGATTGGCCTTTTGCCCTCGGTATCAATGATCTGCAGGCGCATGCATTCATCCGGTGTCAAAAGCGGGCGGGAGGTTTCAGCGAGATTGTCCGAGACCGATCCGAGATCACCCATGCGCCCGGAGTGCGAGCGGCGCTTTTGCACGATGGTTGCCTTGCCGGTCATATCCGAGAGCAGCTTGGCGGTTTCGAGCTTGTTGGGGGTAAAGGCGATCCGGATTTTGCAATTGGCCATGATCGATTCATCACGTCCGTAATGCTTGAACAGTTGTTCGGTGTTCTGGACGATGATCATGGCCTTGAGGCCATAGCCCGCCATGAAGGCCAGTGATTCCTCGAAGATCTCGAGCTTGCCGATAGAGGTGAACTCATCGAGCATCAAAAGCAGACGGTGCTTGTATCCGGCGACCGTCTGGCCAGATCCAAACTCCATGCGTTCGGTCATACGCCGCATGAACAGATTGAGGATGATACGAAGGAGTGGCCGTAGGCGATCCTTGTCCGCAGGCGAAACGACAAGGAACAATGCCATTGGTGCATCGCCATTCATCAGATCATGCAGACGAAAATCGCTGGTGGCCGTATTGCGGGCAATGATGGGATCGGCGAAGACGGTCAACTGCGTTTTGGCCGTGGAATGCACCCCGGAGCGTTCCTGCGGGGCCTTGATCATCATGCTGTTGGCCCCGCGCCGGACTTCCTTGTTTACATGCGCTTTGCCGTGATCGAAGGCGGCCATTTCAGCAAGAATATGCTCGAAATTGTCATCGGCCTGATCGCGGTTTTCATTTCCGCTGGGACCATCTTCGCTTGGCTGGCCAGTGATGCCGGAAAGGAAGATGTTCACATCATCAAAGCAGGCAATCCGGCCTTGCTCAGTTCGCACGCGATAGATGACATGGAGCAAGACGACCGAGAGCCAACCCCAACCTTCCTCACGCCAATAGCTGCCAGACAGGCCTTTGCCGTCCGGATCAATGATCATCGCGGCAATATTCTGGCAATCGGCAATGTCCCGTTCGCTATCAATCCGAACTTCAGCCAGAGGATTGAAGCGTGTCGATCCAGACGTTGCCGCAGGTTCAAACCGAAGGACTGTGTGACCAATACTGGCCAGCCAGCCACCGGTCTTGGCGAAGTTCTCTCCCTTGATATCAAGACAAAGAATGCTTTCACGCCAACTGAGCAGGGTTGAGAGGATCAGGCTGACACCCTTGCCGGTACGGGTCGGTGCCCAGACCAGGACATGCTCCGGCCCGTCATGACGCAATTCGCGCAC
>TARA_R110001592_G_scaffold321636_1_pt1 | contig 15028 bp, 22 predicted proteins | sample TARA_R110001592 | Tara Oceans TARA_R110001592 (sample SAMEA4398387) | marine metagenome | biome: Polar Biome; feature: [SRF] surface water layer (ENVO:00010504); material: water (ENVO:00002006), including particulate matter (ENVO:01000060) such as... | depth 5 m
TGTCCTATTTTTCTTTGTCATTTAAATTGTTTTTGTAGCATTAGGATAGCTTTGTCTTTACCTTTAACTTCGCATTCCCATATTGCAGGTTTATTTGGGTCAATCGCAATATGAGGAGGAATTCTTCCTAGCGAGAAATAATCTGCGTGAGCCCTTGGTTTGTCGGGTCTACCTTCTGACCAATGAAAAACAGGAGCATGAAAATCTGATACTGCCTCACAATCATCTGTGTGAAGCTTATTTTGGTTAACCCAAGTATCTGCACACCTTTCGGCTTGCCACGCTATATTTATAGTTTTTGATGGATTACAGAAATCGTGTAAATTGTCGTAGCAAACAGGTAGAATAAAATTATATTTTTCATATATATAATCACTAAACGAAAGAATGTTATCTACATTCCAAAAACCCTTATCTTCATTTTCGATAGTGAGTCGATTGAAAACTCCTTCATCGCAACGCATAAGATTGTTGTAGAATCTATCTGCCATCTCTTTTATTCTTGCGTTGAGTATCGAATCGGGATCATTATTTGATTCTATTTCGGGAGGAGTTCCGTTAATATGAATATTCATTGGGGCAGTATGATCTTGAGGAATTCCCATCATATCTAAGATACTTGATTGGAAGTTTAGTTCGATTATAGTTTTATTTATCGCATTTTCATTTGCAGATGCAAGAACATTAAATTGATCGGGATGAATACTAATGGATATTTTAAAAGTAAGTGCAATTAAGCCAACGAACCTAAGTTCTTGCTTTATTTGAGGTAAATTTGGCAAAGATTCAAGATTAAGTCCCAAAGTTTGGTCAGTAAGAAGAGGGAATAAAGAAGAGCTAAGGCGATAGTGATTAATGTTGCGTAAATTACAATGACGCAAAATATATTGAGTGACAAGAATATTGTGCAAAACCCTTTCCGAAAGTTGTTTAATAGCTTCATTTTTATTTTCTTTAGAACAAAGGTCATTGAACCTTTTTCGGGTCATTGTTTGAAAAGAATATTTTTTTTTATTATTATCTTTTAGCTCTTCGCTTATACAGGTTAGTCCGAGTATTGTTTTGTTCATTTGTTTATCATATCATAGGCAGACCTATTTGTCAATCTTAATGTGTGTAAATAATTGTATGGAAATTGAAGAAATAATATTTATTGCGTTGGGCACTATGGTATCTGTCGTGGCATTTTTTCTTAAAAAAGAAAATATTAGGGTAGAGAAATTGAGTGAGAAAATTAGGAACTTGGAAATATCTTTAGCAAAAAATGGAGCGAGGGACTCGGAGCGATGGATTCAAGCATCAAAACTGCTCGAAGATAGAAGGCAGGATGTTCATAGAATATATGAAGTTCTAAATAAAAAATAATATGCAAATGGTTGTTGATATTTGGAACATATTCCTTATTGTTTATGTTATTTTTGCTATAGGCATGATATTTCTATTTAACAAATAATATTTCATAGCTCTATCCATTCTTCAAAATCTGCAAGCTCTCTTGTTTGGGACTCGCATTTCGGTATTGCTTGGTCTATTATGATTCTAGTCAGATCTTCGTCTGCAATTAATTTGTCCCCGAACTCAAGAAAAAAAAACTCAAACGCTTCTATCCTTTTTTTTGGAAAATTAAACTCTTTGCCTTTTGTGACTCTACCTTTTTTAAGCCAATCCATAGGGTGTTTATTGCTTTTATTTGCGTTGCAAGTTTTGCAAGATGGAATTATATTTCCTTGATGCTCTAGCCCGAACATTGGTGGGGAGAATAATCTTCCATTGGTTGGGATGAAGTGATCCATGTCTTTGGACTCTTCTTTGCCGCAATACCAACAATTATTTGTTACAATAATATCTTTGAATATTTCTTGCTTGTTTATTTCGTCTAAATCCGTCCAGACTGGAGATTGAAAATATGCCAAAAGATCTTTTATTAAGCCATTTAGCATACTGTGCCCTCTAAATAATGTATTTCCGTTGTGCCTTTTTGCCATTAATTTATTTTTTACATCTCCGTGAATATGTCGCCATTGCACAACAAAACGCCCAAAATAAACTAACAAAACAAAGGTTACTAGGAACTTTTAGAAGCTCTACCACGAAAATCATATTTACAAAAACACAAACGATGCACAACCTCCCTAAGAGATTGCAGTCAGACCATTTCCTCACTCCTCAAATCCCCACTCGGCTTTTGTTAGGTCGTTTGCTTTAGGCAATTTACCAAAAGAATCTTCCAATACATCTTTGCCGAAATCTTCGACTGATGGATTATTAGAAAGTTCGACTCCTAGCGTAGGGTGTTCTTTGTATTTTTTCGCAATCATTTTGTCTATATACTTTAAAACTTCTTTACCAACATCTTCGTGGACTGGAGAAAAAGTATAAGTTGTCATATCTAAGTCGCTTCCATATCCAAATTCTATAGTGATGTGGCAGTCGTCTAGAACATCTTTATTTGTGATTGGGCAAACTATATTTAAAGTGTCGTCATAAAATGGGTCTGTTTTTTTTGTCATATCTAGAAGCTGTTGAATGTTATGTTCTCTCTATTACTTGAGTGATCTTTCATTTGGGTCAATACTTGCCTAATAATATCTTTTTGAGACAGTATCCTTAATTTAGATTCTGGGTCTGAGATTTTATTATATTGATTCTCAAGATTGTCTATTTGGTCTTCTAGTATTTGTCTGTCGAACCTTCCTTTGTAAGACCATCCTAAATCAAATCCCCTGTTCAACCCTTTTTGGTGGGCTTCCTCAAATTCATTACTTATTCCGTTATCGAACATCTAAACATATTACCATAAAAAAAGATAAATGTCAAGGCTTATTTGTTTTCAAAAATATTTTTAGGTAAAACCCACCTTCTTCTATCGTACCAATAAAAAAATCTCCTATTGTTTAAGCTATAGTTATATAGCCATCCATATTTTTGAGAATAAAAGAATCGATTTGCGTCAAAGCTCCATAGCCAACCTAAGTCTTCTCTGTATACCCAAGAGTCTATAGTGTTATCTATATAATAATTATTTAAGTATTTCCAGGTTCCGTATTGATCTTCAATCCATTCATATCTTGCATCTTCTGTATCTTTTTTTCTATTGCCTATTGGGTTTAAGCCTTCTTTTATGATTTGTTTACCTTTAGACTCTTTTATTTTGGGTTTTTTTGTTTGATTCATTATTTGAATCGTCTTCAGCATACCTTCTCTCGTTGAGCTGCACAAGGATAAGTGGGAGGCTATATCTAGAGGCTCTCCTGTTTGTACTGTCACGCAGTAATCACAACCGCAAAGGAAATCTTTTATTTGTATAATTGTGCTTGAGAAGCACATTGTGGGTAAAAACAAAAAGATTGCCATCAATCGCATATATAATATATACACGAGTATATGAAATGGAGCCACCTGTCAGGATCGAACTGACGACATCCTCATTACAAGTGAGGTGCTCTACCATCTGAGCTAAGGTGGCTATTTGTTATAAATTACAATATAAGTTTTAATAAGGGAATTGTTCTTTATAATCTTTGCTATATTTCAAACTTTACTATATAGCATTGTATTGGTGAGTCAGAAAAAATATCTTCGATCATAGCTTTTATGATGCCCCAATTTCCTCCTGCAAGCCCGCAGGAGACCCCATAAGGCAAGCCTAGGACTGGCGGGGGAGAGCCATCGTATTCGTGCTTTGAGACATTTATTGCGTAAAGGTCTTGCTCGACTCTTTTTAATGCTTGCCAAAACTTCTCATAATGAACCTGTCTTCCTCCGCCAATATTTGCTTGGGTATACATATTATATACATAACCCTTGTCGTCGGGTAAAAATTTAGAGTTTATTTCTGCTTTAGAGAAATTCCCGAGCCAACAAACATACTGACCATCTTTGTCATATTCAGTATCAAAAGCCTTTGTGTCCGCTTCGTATGCTTGGGGGTAACGATCTTTAATTTGTCTCGCAATACCTCCTCCCATAATGTTGCGAGTATTGCATGAATGGGCAATAGCATTTATACCTATGTAGGTATCGGGGTCTGTTTCGCAATAAGGTGGAAAATTTAGTAAATTACCTTTTATTTGTTTAATCTTATTCATTATTTGGAACATCTAGCCTTACATTTGTTATAGGTTTACCATTTTCATCTGCAATTATCAGCTTTATTGGTTTGCAGTTATTTGGGTCTGCGACAAATTTAACTGGATTTCCATCTGTATCTAGCATTCTTCTTATTTGCTCGTCAACTCTAATGCACTCAAGCAAGTCTTTGCCGTTATGCTCTCCCGTATCGTAGGAGTGAGGGTAAAGACCTTCTTCTTGATTTAAGAACCCTACTATCATTCCATACCTCGTCCTACCTCCCATTTTGTTTATTAAGTAGCTTCCGCTTTTAAAGCTTTCTTTTTTGAATAAATCTTTTCTTGGGACGTATGTCTTGCAGTTTTTTTTCCTTACTTTAAATTTCTTGTGTTGACCTAAAGGTCCTTCGTATGGAAATAGTTCTTTGGGGTGAAGCTCTATACATTCTATTGTAGGGTTTTCTTTGCTATCTTCAAGGATAGCGGTTATTTCTCCCACTCTTTTTTTTGATAGAATCTCTTTTATGTGATCTCCTACTGATAAGTCTTTTTTTTTCTTTTTCATCAATTTTTTTGCTGTGATTGTTACTCAATTAGCTCAAAAGGTCTCTGCCACCCCGATCCAGAGTGTATTTCTTCGGAGTCTTTTGGTTGAGAAAATTTTATATTTAAGTTTGCAGCAATTGCTTTTGTCTGCTCTCTATTAAGCATTAACCTCTCTCCGTTAACCCATATTGCGTAAGGATTAGTTCCGTTAAGGTTGAAGGGGTGAGGTATGGAGTTTATTTGCATTCTATTTATGCTGGTAGGAAATGGTGGAATTAATTTTATGGGAGATGGTTTTTCTGAGGCAACTTCCCTGTCGTTCTTTCTCAAGGCTTCGCTAAAGGAGAATCCCATTCCGAAAAACATTCCCATTACAGCCCAAGAGAAAATTCTTTTTAATAATTTTTTATTCATTTGATATTTCTTTTATAAATTTTTCAGCTTCGATAAAAGCTTCTGGATGATATTTTTTGCACCACATTAGAACCCATTCCTTTATGTATATATTGTGCAAATCTTCTTGTTGGAAATTGACTTGGTACTTCAGTTCTTCACTCATAAGAAAGTTAATTGATCTGGGTCCAGTGCTTCTTGCTCAACCTCTTCGATTGATTCTTTGTTTTTTTCTTTTTTATTGTCTGACTTACCTCTTAACCAATTTCTTTGTGCCATCCTGACTACAAACCTCATGAATGCGAAAGCGTAAATCTTGTTTAACTCAACATAGCCGTTGAATCCATCTTCGTCCATTATGGTGAAAACTTTTTTTTCTTCGTCGTATACGAAGGTTGCGTTTTTTAGATTTTTTGTTATTTGAGCCATATAGCTTTAATATTAATGATTCATCAATTATATCACGATGATGCCCGAAAGTCAAGGTTAAAATGTGTAACAGAAAGATGACAAGAAAAATTCTTATAATGGGGTTGCCTGGGTCTGGGAAAACGACCTTGGCGGAAATATTAACGAGAAAGCTAAAAGCTTCGTGGTTTAATGCTGACGCAGTAAGGCAAGATATTTATTCGGAGCTAGGGTTCTCTAGAGAGGACAGACTGTCTCACGCCAAAAGGATGGGTAAATTATGCGATTGGGCTTCCATTAGTGGGTCTTACTCTATCGCAGACTTTATATGCCCGACCGAAGAGGCTAGAGAGGCTTTTGGTGCAGATTTTGTGATATGGGTAAATAGAATAAAAAAAGGTAGATATGATGACACAAATAAAATGTTTGAGCCTCCGCAAAATTTCGACATAAAACTCGAAGAAGGCTCTCCCGAAGATTGGGCAGAGTCTGTATTAGCTATACTGAAGTCTGACGAGTGGGACAACCAGTCTCCAACGGCTCTTCTTGTTGGTAGATATCAGCCTTTCCACGCTGGACACAAAGCCCTTGTTAAGGAAGCTGTAAAAAGAACTGGTCAATGCTGCATAGCCTTGAGAGATGTCGGAGGAACTAATGAAAAAAACCCTTATAATTTCGACCAAGTCTCTGAGGAGATAAAGTCTTCATGTAGGGAATTTGAGAATAAAATCAAAATAATCGAAATCCCGAATATAATGGACATATTCTACGGAAGAGGTGTTGGCTATAATATAGAAGAGATAGAATTAAATAAAGAAATACAGGAAATTTCCGCAACTAAAATTAGGGCAGGGGAGATCGGAAAAGACGGAAAGCCCTTGGGGAAAAGACCAGAATAGATACTTTTGGGTGTATATAACCCTATGCTAAAAGGAAAAGAGCGTCAAATGGTGCTTGATTATTTGTATCAAGATTGTATTTCTAAAACTAACGATCCATTCGTAACGAGAATAAAGATGACCTGCAAAATAGAGTCTCAACTACGGTACGAACATATATCTTATAAAGAGAAAATACAAATATATAATCAAATTATAAATAAAAAAATATTAGATTATATTGAAGGTAAGATTCCTGATATTGACCACTCTGCGACTATATCATCGTTATCTACTGCTGAAAAAATAGCTATTTGCGAAAAACTTGGTTTTAAGTATATGAATAACTAGCTACCAAAGCTTAGTCCAATGATGTACGCAAACTGTGTCTTGAGTTTTATCGCTTAGTTCAAACTCTCTCCACCAAGGAGTAGGGTAAAAGTATTCAAACGAATAAAGCCTTAAGTCTTCTAAGTGATCGTCTGATAGACCGATTAAGCCCATATCCCTGAGCGACTCTGTTGTCGAAAATGGGCCTGATAAATTAGATTCTTCTGTTCCGTCAAAATTATTAACCACTTTTTCTTGAAGTTTTTCTATAAATGGGTGATTTTTTACTGCCCCTATTACTGCTCCATTCACAAGTTCATTGATTCCTTCTGGGAATTTTTTAAGAGAATCCTTAGAATATTGAAAGCCTAGAAAACACTTATCCGAAAGTTGTTGTTCGAAATCCTTAAATACTTCCATATCTGTATCTAGATATATTCCTCCTTCCGTTTTTAACGCATGAGTTCTTACGAAGTTAGACATATTGGAGTATTTATTATGCTTTGCGGCATTTTTCATATATGCAGATTCCATAGGGGAATTCTCTTCGTTCCACTCTTTTATTTCGTATCCAGTGAGGTTTTTTTTCCAAGATTTTATACATTTTTCCACAATCTCTGGTTTTTCTCCATTGCCGAACCAGCAATAATGTATTATTCTAGGAATAACCTCTTGAATGGCTTCATTTAAATTTTCTTCTTCCCCTCCTCTGAAGCCGAAGAGCTCTTCTTCTTCCTCTTCTTTATCAAGCTCCTTAAGAGGGCTTTTATTTTGAGCTTCCTCAAAAGACTCTTTGTCTCCCTCTTCTGACAAGCATGAGTCCTGCCAGTCGCTAGACATACCTATTTCTTTTTGATGTTTATATCTTATGGACTCATCTTTCCTGAAATACCTAGGGTCAAAAAGTATTTTGTCTAATGGTGCTAGAATTTTATCCTTGCAGAAATCTATTAATTTTACCGCCGTAGATTTTTTGATCATGTAGGCATCTGAGCCATCAAACTCTTTCCATGGGTCTGGTCGGTTGTTTAAATTTAAAATATCTAGACCTTCTGGAATTTCGAATGAGCGATCTATGGAAAACCTTAGCAAGTCTTCAACTAAAACATCATCTTCAAGTATTAAAAACCAATCTCTATCATTCGAGTGGTTTGCGACTTTTTTCCATATTAGAAAATGACTAATGAAGCAACCAAACGCTCCTCTTCCATTTCCAGGAGTAGAAGAAAAGAAGTGGTCTTTCCACTCCTCGTCTATTTGTTCTGTTAACCCGTGTTCTTTTAGCACTTCTTTGTAGTCAGACCTAGTGTCCACCGCTTCAAACCTCTCAACGAAACTAATATTTTCATATTTCGAAAACTTTTTGTCCGACAATGATATCATTAAGCATTTATAAAAGTTCGCTTTATCGACGAACATTGATGTCCCTGCCCAGTGGTGCACTGCGTAAGACTCTGGAGAAGTTTCTCTGAAGTTCTCCGACCTCCTATGATTTTCGAACCATAAGTATGGGTAAACATAATATGGCTCCATCCCTATTCCTACTCCAAGCGTATCATTTATATACTCTGGCCCATACTTTATTGCTGCAGTAGCTAAACCAAAATCTTTATGCCCGTGGGTTACCATTCTTGCTGGAAGGTCTTCTATTAATTTTTTTATAAAAGGGTGGCCAGGGATGCATGCCATGAACGCTCCACACAAAGAGTTTTTGGTTTGTTTGCATATAACAAAGTCTTTCTCCATGAAAAAGTTTTCTACATTTTTTAAACACTCAAAGTCTGTGTCTACGTAAAGACCGCCGAATTGATTCAATAACTCGAACCTTAAGACATCCGATTGCTCGGAGAAATTCTTGCAAGCTACAAAGGCTTTCTCATTTTCCATTTTCAAAGTAGAAACTCTTTCGTCGTCCCACAATATGTACTCCCAGTCTGGGTGGTGTTTTTTCCAAGAATCCTGCCAGAAAAGCTCTTCATCCGAGAGGGGCTTATTACCTAAATGTATTTGGTGGATAATTTTTGGAATCTTTGTTATTAAGGGTCTACCGTGATTAAGGATCCAAAAAGATAATAAAGAAGTCACTAGTCCTTGTAAGGCAAAGTCTTTTTCTGAGCTTGCCTCAGAAAAAATAATTCCTATATTTTGTCTCAAAAAGTTGTAGGGATTTGTTACGTTTTTCATCGCATCTTCCCCTCTAATCTGGTCTGATACGACTTGCCATGCGGCTCTTTTTAGTAGCCATGGCTGATTAAGCTTATCTCTACCAATCATATGATTCACTCTGCAACTTGGCTCGTAAATGACCAAATTTGAATCTTGTACTTTAGATATTACATCGCACTCCTCTGAGCTTAAGAGCGCTGAACCCCTTCTCCCTAATCCCTGCGTAAACTTGCCATGTTTAATTAATACGCATTTCCTGAAACACATATTTGCGCCAACTATCCAGGCTTCACTATCTTTATCATTTAAGAATATTCTTTTATTACCAAAGTCTACATGGGAAAAAAGTTTCAAGTGATCTTTTGTTAGCCATTCTGGCTCTTCGCATTCAAAATTACATAGCACTTTTCCCCCTAAAACACCTAGCTTTCCGTGGTTTTTAAATTGTTGGACTGCGTTGTTGACTATATTTTCGTCCAAGACAGTATCGTCATCAAAAAAATAAATTAAATCTCCTTTTGACTTCTGGATGCATTCATTTCTTGCATGAGATAATCCTCCAACCTCTTTATAGTAATAGAATGCATTTTCTGTTTGGTTTATTAATTCCATGCACATTCCAAAGTATTCCACTTTGTCCGAATCAAACTTGTTATTCTGCTTTAAAATATACTCTGGCGTGTTATCAAAAACTATTATCTCAAATTGATCTTTGTTTGTCAAAATATCGTTGCAGGAAACCAAAGTCCTGTATAATGATTTGTAGTTATTGGCTGTGCATATACAGATAGACGTGAAATAATCTCTCTTCCAGTATTCAAAGAAGCTAGAATTTTTAAACCAATCGAGATGTTCTTTGTCCATTTCGAAAAAAGATGTATCTTCTTTGCTGATGATTGAGGAATCGCTGGACGTGAGGTCGCACAGGTCTATGCACGAAAAGAAGTCTACAGTGCAACCTAGGTCTCCCAAGTTTGGGTTGCAGCAATGTTCTAAAAATAGATTAACTGGTGCGCAGATAGAATTTTTTACCGCCAACGCTTCTTCATCCATTTCCCAGTCTCGATCTCTTAGAAAGCACTCAAAGTCAGAATGATCTTCATGTAAATCTAAAATTTTTCTTGCAGCAGATAATGAGAGCATATATGCGTCACTGCTCCCAAAGCCCGAAGTGTTTAATAGGGTTAAGTCTATTCCCTCTTTGACGTCTACTCCAGTTAGTAGTAAATTCATTACATCCGATGCCACTACATCATCCTCGAGGATAATTGCCATGTCAATCTCTTCTTCGCTGATCTTTTTCCAAACATGCAAGTGGGATAAGTATCTGCCTATTTCTCCGCTAGATTGAGAGAATCTCACTTTGTTTTCGATGATAGGTGGAGCGAGTTGCACTCCTTTCATTCGTAATTGGTCTATTCCGTTCCTAGTGTCTACAGCCTCAACCCTTTCTATGCATTTCTTCATTTCTTCTGGCATTAGTTGAAATACTGTTTTAAATTTCAGCCAACGATCTTGATGATCTTTCAGGTTTATAAAAAATATTTTAAAATTCATTTTATTTTTTCGACATAGCTATGTTGTAAAGTATTGAGTCCTCTTCGCTTAGCTTTATTAATTTGTTCTCTAAGGAGTCTAGCGCAGAATACACCTGATCTAGTAAGTTGTCGTTTTTTTGAACGCTCTTTATTGTGTTTAGTCTTTGCATTTCAAAATTGAGTCCGTACTTATTCTGGAACTTCCTGCACATGTCTGGAAGGTCATCGGTGGAACCAATCAGGTCAAATTTTTCCAAAGAAAGAATTGCGTTTTTCAGTCTGTTGTGCAAATCTGCTTTTCCGTTTTCATTTAACCCCCCTAAATATAAAACTTGGGTTCTTCCTAGCCATTCGCCTAGGCTTGAGTTAACTATTCTTTCAACCTCTTCTCCTAAATCGACCTTTCCGGTTTCATAGTCTTCTAGGGATGTTCTGGGATGTGCGAAGATTAAATAGGCTATATGCGATTTTAATCTTTTTATCGGCTCTCTAAGTGTTGTAAAGAAATTTGTTCGGTGTCCGTAAGCTCTTTGGCAGATTGGGCTAAATACAAAATGACCAGAAATTGTGCTGTGCCCTTGCTCTAAATAAAAAGAAAGGAGATTTTGTTTTGCTATAAGAAGCTTTTCCTCGAATGAAAAATCATTAGAAAAATCCCCGAGTTGCCTCACGCTTTTATATATAGCCACCGAATCGAGAACTTTTGCGGTCTTTGTTTCGGATGCACCTAATATTGCCTGCAGAACAGAATTTCCTGCACACTTAGGTATATGAACATACTGTGTGTGTTTTTTGAGCTTTTCCATTAATCAGTTTACACTTTTAAGGATATTTTTGTTATTTTTTTTTAGAAGCTCTTTTACGTATTCTTCTCTGAAGAAGTACCAAGCTTCTATATCTTCATTTTCAATAGCAATCCTTAATTCTGTTGCGTAAATTTTTTCCCAGTTTAAGTCTTGGGTCTTGAAATTGGTATCATTGATCTGCGGGCCACGCTTGTAGGCGCAGCCACTCAGGATCAACAAAAAGCAAAAAAGGCGCACATTTTAATGTACACTATTTTTTGTTCCAATCGTATTTTTCCCAGACGCAGAAAGCGTACAGTATTGATAATAGCAAGAATAAAAGCATACTATATAGTACACTTCTTTATCAAATCTATCGCTTCGCCTTTATCTTTCCAGCCGAAAGTTTTTGTTTCGATATGCTTGTGGTTTGATAATTTCTTATAATTTTCAAAAAAGTTTTCACATAATTGGAGGAAGATTGAATCTATTTCATTAAGGTTTCTGTAATTCCTAATATGCGACTCTGGTATAGCTAGAACCTTGTGGTCTACGTCTCCATTATCTATCATAGATAGATAACCAAGTGGTCTGCACCTAACTACTGCACCCTTATCTATTGGTACTCCATTATAAATTAATACATCCAAGGGGTCGTCGTCTTCAGCCATTGTCCCAGGGATGAAGCCATAACTAGAAGGATATACCATAGGGCTTAATAAAGATCTGTCGTAAAAAAAATAACCTTCTATGTGATTGTACTCATATTTTACATTTGTACCTTTTGGTATTTCTACAACAGCATTAATTGCTTCAGGGAAGTTTTCTGGATGATTGATGTAAAATAAATTATTGCTTTGTTTTTTTGTCATCTAAACAAAAGATACACCATTATTGACAAGCAAAGTAAAATTATCCCCCAATTATATTCGTGTATTCTCATATATTTTTCTTATCCTACGTAGTTGAACTTCAACATCTAAGACTTCTTCGAGTATCTTAGGCGAGTAATCTTTTGTTTTGTTAACTTCTTGCAGTATTCTTGCAGACAATTCCACTAACTCCTCTGCTGTTTTAAGTAAAACTTTTTTTTTAGAAGCGGCGACCTTCACTGTAGGAATTAGTTAGATAGGTCGATTCCTTTGGACTCGCAGAAAGCTACTGCGTAACCCGTTTTAAAGCTAAATCTTTCTATAAATAGAATTAATCCGAATATTGCATAAGGCTCCCAGCATTGATATCCAATGCTATAGATTAGGAGTCCTGCAATAATTAAAAAGGGTAGGAATTTATTTAATGCATAATTTAACATTAAATTAAACATTAATGCGCTCTTGTGAGGGAAATAATCCTGTCGTGCCTAAACGAGCGAACTTCATTCCTTGCAAAGCAAAAAGCCTTAAATCCGATGTTTTTTCGGTCTTCGTTTTTGTTTCCAAAGGACTGCATCAGTTCTGGGCGACCAATCTCATAGGTCTTTACTGCCTCGTCTGCGTTCTTGTAAACGATAAAATATTTTTGCTTTTGATTTTTCATATTATTGATTTTAGATTTTAAGTTAAACATGATTGTATTATACTATATATTAGATTGTATGTCAAGGGTAAAGTTTTAATTTCCTGTACTTCCGAATCCGCCTTCTCCGCGATCTGTTTTAGATAGCTCTTCAACCTCTTCTATATCTACCCGCGGAAGCTTCATTATGATTAATTGAGCTATTTTATCTCCGTTTTTGTACTGCTTGGTTCCGAGCGTAGGAATGCTCATTCTGATTTTGATTTCACCTCGATAACCAGAGTCAATGACACCAACAGAGTTTCTCAAGTAGTGATCCGTCTTAGATATGCTTGACCTTGGAAAAATGTATCCGACATGCCCTTCTGGAATTTCCGTAGCTAAATCGGTTCCGTATTCAATGAAGTTTCCTGTGCTAACTGTTGTTGTTGCGATCAGGTCCATTCCTGCGTCCCCAGGTTTTGCGAATGTTGGGGTTTTTGCTCTTTCATTAAGTTTTTTAAATTTTAATTTAATTTTGTTCATTTTTTTTCTTTTTTAATATTTTTTGTGTATCAGGCGAAGCTCTCTCTTGAAAATTTTTTTTTGCGATTTGAAGTTTCCCTTAACCTAAACCTTCTTTAGGAAAACTTTCCACCCATAGATTCCTAAGTCAATCATGGTATAGTTATTATCTATAATTTTATCAACACATCTCTGGGTCTTTTCTTTGTAAAGATCATTGTTGTACTGAGGTAGAAAATTGTGAAAACTAATACAAATCTGATCTATGTCCTCTAGGTCTTCGTTATCAAAAGAATCAATTAGTTCCCATTCAGAGCCTTCTATGTTTATTTTTAATATCGCTATAGATTCTATCTTAAATTTATTGCGAAAATCTTTCCACGTCATTACGTTGTACTTTCCGCCCAAAGATCGAATCATTCTTAATTGGTGGCCAGCTTCTTCTGAACTTAAATTAGCTTTGCCTGTGAAGTCTGATATGAATCCTTTGAATAATTCAGATTTTTCGTTAGGTAATTCCTGTGGGTCAACACCAATCACTCTTTTCCTGTCAAAGAAATATCCAGCCCAATTATCGCTAGTTTTATCTTTGAAATTTTTATTCCAACCCAGGCAACCTAAGTCAACAATGCACCCGTCGTGCTTTTCGAATCTAGGATGAATTTTACTCCACCTATTAACGTCTCCGTTGCCGTTGCCGTGCGCATGCCATTCGGGTCTAATTTGAATTAATTCTTGTTTGTTCATAGCTACTTAATTCTTACTTCTTTCCACGAGACCATTTTTCCTTTTACTAAGTCTCTAATGTGCCTTTGCTTGCTACTTAGTTGTGCGTTACCGCTTTTTACTTCTATGAATGTAATCTCATCGTCTCCGAAAGAAATATAATCTATAGGTTTACCCATGAAGCAACAGTTTTCTGGATCGAAGTCAAACTGATCCAGGAATGGGGCGAGTGTTTCTGCAATATGCCCGAGTCTAACTTCTCCGCTTTTTTTCTGCGATAAGACTTTTTTTCGCTGCTCGGTTTCTTCTTTCAACTTTTCTTCTGAATCAGATAATTGACACTCGAGATCTTTTGAGTGCCGCCTTTCATCTTCAAGGAATTGCCTGCTAATTTTAGCATGGTTTTCTGAGTTTTCTTTATTTGAGCGTTCTTCTTCGCAGGCAATTTCAAGCCTCCAAGATTTTTCTTTGAGCTCCCTTATCTTCGCTGAATCTTTCGTTTTTGAGTCTTTTATATATAATAAAAGAATAATTATCCCTCCGAGTAGTGCGCATTCTATTAACATGGTTGCTGTAAATAAAAATTAAATTTGATTTACTAAGATTCCCGCCTTCTTAAGTAGGTCCGATCCATCTTCGTTTCTGTAGATTTCTTCAAATACAACTCTAGATATTCCTGATTGAATTATTAGCTTTGCGCAATCCACGCAAGGAGAAATAGTTATGTACATTGTTGCATTCTCGCTTGACTGTGTAGACTTTGACAATTTAGTGATCGCATTTGCCTCCGCATGAATTACCTCAGGCTTTGTTATTTGCCTAGAAAAACATAGCGATGGGTCCTGCATTTCGCAGTCGTTGTCGAACCCTTTCGGCGTTCCATTATATCCATCAGATATAATCGCACCATTCTTCACTATCAGGCACCCTACTTTTGCTCTATTTGCTTTAGAGAGATTAGACCAAGTTTTTGCCATACTTATGTATGTTTTATCAAGATCGATTTGACTCGGCATTACTTCTTCCAGATTTGAAAAGATTTCAGTTTTTTTAATTCTTTTAACTCTACCTGAGAAACCTCTTCCCTTGTCTTTGGTCTTCTGTAAATTCTATATTTTGCTCTTTTAGCTAAACCTACAAAAGGTAAATCGTACCTTATCTTCTGACAG
>TARA_R110001592_G_scaffold363358_1_pt1 | contig 15005 bp, 15 predicted proteins | sample TARA_R110001592 | Tara Oceans TARA_R110001592 (sample SAMEA4398387) | marine metagenome | biome: Polar Biome; feature: [SRF] surface water layer (ENVO:00010504); material: water (ENVO:00002006), including particulate matter (ENVO:01000060) such as... | depth 5 m
TAAAAAAAAAACAGAAAAAAATGAACAAACAAAAAAAACAAAAAACAGAAAAAAAATATATTCCAGAATTAATAAATTCTTATGAAATGCATATGGGTTTTAAAAATATGAACATGGATTATTATCCAGATAAAGAAAAAAGAATTGATAAAAGAACAAAAAAATTTGGTAATCCAAGAAAACAAATAAAAAAATAATGTTTGTGTTTAAGTGTAAAAGTTGTGATAAAATAAAAGAACTATCAAAATCTATTATTGAAATTTACAAGGGTACTGTAAGGACAAAAAATGCTCAATGTGAATGTGGTCATGAAATGCAAGAAATAGAAAAAAAAGGTTTTAATGGTTTTCCTAATTTAATAAGAACTGAACCAAGTTTAAAAAAATAAAAATGGCTAAAGGAAGAAAAAAAACTCCAACAGTTTTAAAAGAAATGCAAGGTACTTTGAGAGCTGACAGAGTTTTAAAAAATGAAATGCAAGTTGATTTATTAAGTGAATTACCAGAAGCTCCAGATTTATTATCTACAATTGGAGTTCAAGAATGGTACAAAGTAACATCTCAATTATTTAATTTAAAAATGCTTCATCATATTGATTTAAGATTAATAGAAAGTTATTGCAATGAAATGGCTTTGTACATTGAATGTGAAACTGAATTAAGAAAAAAAGGAAGAATTGATATATTCAAAAATACAAATGGTGATATAATAAGAAGTCAAGCTAATCCATTAGTTAAAATAAAAAATGATGCTTTGGCAAACAGTTTAAAAATAAGTTCATTATTTGGAATTAGTCCAGTTGCAAGAGCAAATATTTCAGCTCCAACAGTAAGTAATAATACTCAAATAAATAATTATTTTGAATAAGTTTTATTATGATGAAGATGCAGCAAAAAAAGCAATATCATTTATTGAAAAATTTTGTACACATACAAAAGGTGATTTAACTGGTAAACCTTTATTATTAGAACCATTTCAGAAAAAAATTGTTGGTGATTTATTTGGGTGGAAAAATAAAAAAACAAAATTAAGAAAATATAAAGTTGCTTTAATACAGTTACCAAGAAAGAACGGAAAAACAACTTTAGCAGCATCAATTATTTTATTTGTTTTATTTGCTGGTGAAAGAGGTAATGAATTATATGCCGCAGCTGGTTCAAGAGGACAAGCAAATATTATTTTTTCTATTTGTGCAGACATGATAAAACAAAATGAACATTTATCTCAAAGAGCTAAAGTTTATAGAAGCTCCATAGTAAATGAATCAAAAGGTAATTTTTTCAAATCTATAAGTGCAGAATCATCAACAGCACATGGTTTTAATTCTGGTTTTGTTTTAATGGATGAGCTTCATGTTCAAAAAAATGCGGAATTGTATCAGACATTATTAACTTCTCAAGGAGCAAGGTCAGAACCATTATTTATTTCAATTACAACATCTGGATTTGATAAAAATTCAATTGGTTATTCTGTTTATTCATATGCAAAAAAAGTTCAAGAAAAAATTATTTTAGATGAAGGATTTTATCCATGTATATTTGAAGCAAATCCAGAAGATGATATTTCTTTGGAATCAACTTGGGAAAAAGCTAATCCATGTTATGGAGTAAGTTTAAGAAAAGATTATATGGAAAGAGAAGCTAAAAGAGCAATTGATGTTCCATCATATCAGAATACTTTTAAGCGGCTACATTTAAACATTTGGACAGATTCAAAAGCTGCATGGATGACATCAGAAGAATGGAATGTTTGTTATGATAAAAATTTTGATTGGTCTTCTTTAGAAAATGCAGAATGTTATGGAGGTCTGGACCTGGCATCAACAAGAGATTTGACTTGTCTAACTTTATTATTTAATATTGATGGTAAGTTTGTTTTTATTCCTTATATATTTATCCCAGAAGAAAATGCTATAAAAAGAAGTGAAAGAGATGGAGTAGATTATGTTTTATGGATTGAACAAAATCATATTATTACAACTCCTGGTGATGTAACTGATTATAGTTTTATTAGAAAAAAGGTAAATGACTTATCAGAAAAATATAGAATACAATCAATTTGCTATGATAGATGGGGAGCATCACAATTAATTATTGATTTACAAAATGATGGATGTTTAATGGAAGGATTTGGTCAAGGTTTTGTTAGTATGAGTAATCCTTCAAAAACTTTAGAAGCTGAAATTTTAGCAAAAAATATTATTCATAATAATAACCCATGCATGAATTGGTGCATGAGTAATGTTTCACTTTCAGAGGACCCAGCTGGTAATATTAAACCAAATAAAAAAACAAGTACAGAACGAATTGACCCAGTAGTTGCATTAGTAATGAGCTTTGGAAATTATTTAAGTTCTGATTCAAGTGAATCAATCTATGATTCTAGAGGAATTATTTCTTTTTAATGTGCAAAACTAATAAATTAAAATAGTATTATTTACTATATAATTCTTATTATTGTAAAAATCTAATTATTTTGAGTTTACTGAATAGAATTAAAAATGTTTTTGTTCCTCAATCTGAAAGGTCAGAACAAAGAGCATTACCTTATCAATCATTATTTACAACTGGTACAACTGTTACATCAGATACAGCTTTAACTTTTACTGCGGTATGGTCTGCGGTTAGGATATTATCAGAAACAGTTTCATCATTACCAATTTCAGTTTTTTCTATTGAAAAAAATAATGATAAATCAGAAGCTGTTAAAAGTCCATTATATAATCTTTTAAAATTTAAACCAAATAAATATCAAAATAAAATTACATTTTTTGAAAAAATAATGATGGATTTATGCATAAATGGTAATTCATATGTGTATATTGAAAGAAATAGATTGTCAAAAGTAACTGCATTATATCCTTTAAATTATGAAGATATAGAAGTTATTCAAAAAGATAATATGTTATTTTATGAAGATAGTGAAACTGGACAAATATATAATTCAGATGACATTTTACATTTCACTGGAATGACATCTGATGGAATTTGTGGTTTAAGTCCTTTAGATAATCATAGAAAAGCTATTGGATGGGGAATGGATGTTGAATCTTATGGTTCCAGTTTCTTCAAAAATGGCGCTAAATTGTCTGGAATACTATCTACAGAGAAACAATTATCAGAAATTGCCATTGATAGATTAAAGACAAGTTTTAATCAAGCATATTCTGGTGTTAGCAATAGTAATCAAACTGCAATTTTAGAAGAAGGATTAACATTTAAACCAATTGGAATTTCACCAGACCAAGCACAATTTTTAGCATCCAGAACTTTTTCAATTCAAGAAATTGGAAGAATTTGGAATATTCCAAATCATATGCTTGGAGATAATTCAAAATCAAGTTTTAACAATATAGAAATGCAATCACAAGAATTTGTTACGTTTAGTTTATTGCCTTATATTACAAGAATTGAAAATGAAATGAATAATAAATTATTTAGAACATCTGAATTGGGTAGAGTTTTTATTAAATTTAATGTTAGTGGTTTATTAAGAGGTAACACAAAAGATAGAAGTGATTATTACACACAAATGATTAATACTGGTATTATGAGTATCAATGAAGTTAGAGCTTTAGAAGATTTAAATTCAATTGGTCCAGAAGGTGATAAACATTTAACACAAATGAATATGACAACAATAGAAAAAATTGGGACAGATGCCGAGTAATAAATGTTCTAACGGAAAATGGAAATGGGGAGAATCTGGTCCTTGTAAATATAATACAAAAAAAGAAGCTGATGATGACAATAGTAGCTATAGAGCTTTAGCAGATATTGATTTTACTCCAACAGATGGAATGATTGCAGAAGCAAAGAAGGGCAAAGAGTGGCGAGTTGAATATGGTAGAGGTGGAACTGATGTAGGTTTAAAAACTGCAAATATGATTATTGATAATTCGTTGTCAGCTAATAGAGTTACTAGAATGTTCAGTTATTTAAAAAGACATGAAGTTGATAAACAAGGAGAAGGATTTACTCCAGATGAAGATGGTTTTCCAAGTGCTGGAAGAATAGCTTGGGCATTATGGGGAGGTGATGCAGCTGTTAAATGGAGTGAAAGAAAAAGAAATGAAATCATTGCAGAAGAAGAAAAATCAGAAAGAAAATTAGTTGGAACCATGATTACTGATGGAATAGAAATGCCGTTATTTGACAATAAAGAAGAAGCTGAAGCATATGCAGAAGAATTAGGAGAATCAGGTTCACATGAACATACTTTAAATAATGAAATTGTTTTTATGCCTTTTAATTCTCATGAAGAAATTATGCAAATAATGAATAATAGATTTTTAAATAATAATAAAATGGAAAAAAGAATATTAAATATTGAAACAAGAATTGATACTAATGATGCTGGTAAAGATGTTGTTGTTGGTTATGCATCTGTTTATGATTCAAGGTCAGAAAACCTCGGTGGTTTCTATGAATATATAGAAAAAAATGCTTTTACTCCAGAACTCATATCTAAGTCAAATGTAACAGCTCTTATAAATCATGACCAAAATTTAATTTTAGCAAGGTCAAGAAATGGACAAGGAACTTTAAAATTAGAAAATGATGAAAAAGGTTTAAAATATTCTTTTGATTTAGACCAAGATTTATCATATGCAAAAGATTTAGCTGTATCACTTAAAAGAGGTGATGTTTCAAGTTCAAGTTTTGCTTTTTCAATTGCTGAAAATGGAGATACTTGGAGTACAGATTCCGATGGTAATAATATTAGAACAATTAATAAAATAGAAAAATTATATGACATTTCTGTTGTAGCTACTCCAGCATATAGTCAAGCTGATAGTGATTTAGTTGTTGCACAAAGAGGATTAAAAAAATATAAAGAAACATTAAAGAAGGTTGATGTGATAGAAGAAGTAAAAAAAGAAAAAGATTTAGTTAGCCGTTCATTAGCAAAACTAAAGATTGAATTAAAAAAAAGAAAATAATTAAATAATTAAAAATTGAAAAATGAAAAATTCTAAAGAATTAAAAGAATTACGTTCAGATTTAATTGGTGAACTTGAATCAATCAAGGTACTTGCTGAAACTGAATCTCGTGATTTAAATAAAGAAGAAAACACAAAATTGGATGCTTTATTAATAGACATTGATGAAAATGATATTGCTATTAAAAGAGCTGAAAAAATTGAAACAAATCTAAAATTAGCTGCGGCTGCATCTGGTGCTGTTGTAACTCCAGTTGATACAGATAAAGCTACAAGAACATGGAGTTTATTTAAAGCTGTAAATGAAATCAGAAAAGGCGGATTAACTGGTGTTGAAGCAGAAATGCATCAAGAAGCAGAAAAAGAAAATAGAGGTCAATTAGAAGGGATTGGATTACCAGCTTTTATGACTGAAAAAAGAGCTTCACCAATTACGGCTGCTGGTTCTGCAATTGCTCCATCTGTAACTAATGCTTTTGTTGATGAATTATTAGAAGGTTCATTATGGAACAGAGTTGGTCTTACTAATTTGGGAAATTTAACTGCAAACACAGTTGTTCCAATTACTAATACTGCGGCTGTTGCATGGGAAGCTGAAAATGCAGCTGCAAATGATGTTGGTAATAATTTTAACAAAGTTACATTATCACCACAAAGAGTGTCTGGATATGCTGATTTATCAAATGTTTTACTTATGCAAAATGGTCAAGCTGCGGAAGCTGCCGTTTTAAGAGATATGGGTAGACAAGTTGCAAAAATAATTGATACTAATATGTGGTCAACTGCTGACCAAGCATCTGGTCCAGGTTCAATACCAGCAACAACAGATGTTTTAACATTTACAGAAGCTACTTTTGGAGCTGGTTCTGTTGCATCTGATATGCTTGAAGCAATTCAAACAATTGCAAATAATCATGGTTTAGATGGAAATCTTGGATTTGTAAATTCATTTACTGGTTATTCAGCTGTTAAACAAGCATCATTAGTTGGAAGTGTTTCACCATTATATCAAGATGACAGATTAGCTGGTTATCCTGGATATTTTAGTGGTGCTGCTACTGGAATTGCTGGAACATCTTTTGATGGTATGTTTGGAGATTTCTCACAAATTCAATTTGCATCTTTTGGACCATCTTCAATCATAGTTGATAATATGACTAGAGCTTTAAATAATGAGGTTAGATTAGTTTTAAATCAACATTATGACTGGAAATTAGCTCAAGGTGCTGCTTTTGTTAAGTATACTACTTTATTAGCTTAATATCTAATAATTAATATTAAAAAGGGGTGGTGGAATAGCTATCATCCCTTTTTTTTAAATCAATAATATGAGAACATACGTTATAGAAACAGCTGCAACATCTTTTCCTATTACATTATCAGAAGCAAAACTTTATTTAAAAGTTGATATAAATACTGATGATACTTTAATTACAAATTTAATTGAAGCTGCTACTCAAATTAGTGAAGAATACACAAACAGATTTTTTATTACTACAACTATTGAACAAACTTGTTCTGATTTTTTAGAAACTAAAGAACTTTATAAAAGTGATGTAATTGGTGTAACATCTATAAAATATTATGATTCAACTAATACTTTAGTAACTTGGAATGTAAATAATTATATTGTTTCAGAAGAATATCAGCCTTGTAAAATAACATTACAAGATGGAATTGACTATCCAGAAATAACAAAAAGAGTTGATGCAATAAAAATTCTTTATTCTGTTGGATATGGTGCTAATGCAGCATCTGTTCCACAAGCAATTAAATCTTCAATTCTACTCACATTAGGAAATTGGTATTCTAACAGAGAAAGCGTAATTACTGGAAGAACTGCAACTGAAATGCCTATGTCAGCAAAATGGTTATTAGATACTTATAAAATAACTGTAGTTAGATGATGTTAATTGGTCAATTAGATAGAAGAGTTATTATTGATTCTGTTGTTGTAACTGCTAATGATTATGGTGAATTGACAAGGACATTTTCTTTATTAAGGGAAGTGTGGGCATATATAGAATGGAAAGGAGGAAAAGAAAGTGATGAAAATAATAAAATAACTGGCATGACGAAACTCCATGTTTACATTAGAAATTTAGATATGGGGAATTTAGATTTACAATCAAGAATAACTTATGATGGTAAATATTATTTCCCAAAAGTTATTAATGAAATTGATGGAAGGGAAATGTTTTTGGAAATAATTTGTGAAAATAAAGATTAATGAATAATTTAAGTGGTAAAGGTTTAGAGGTTTTTGGAATAAAAGAACTTGAGCATATGTTTAAAGATTTACCAAAAAAAATGAGTAATTCAAGAAAATGGAATACTTTGTGGAGAGAAATTGGTAAACCATTAATTAAAGAAGCTAAATTAAATGCAGATGCAATTAGTCAAGATAGTCCAGTTGGAACTGGTAGATTGGGGAAAAGTATCAAATATTTTACAACAAGAAGGTCAAGAAAATTTTTAGGAGGAATGATTGGTCCAAGAGTAAAAGGAGCTTTTTCTTCAATAGAAAAGAGTGGTTTTTATGGTGCATGGGTTGAATATGGTAGTCAAACAAATTTTGGTGGTAAAGGTTTTGGACAAAATCAGCCATTTATGGAACCAGCATTTAATGCTACTAGAGAAGAAATGAATAGAAATGCTAGACAAAGTACATTAAATACAGTTGAAAAATTAATGAAATCATATTTAAAAAGGACAGAAAAATATGGTATTTTAGGAAGATAATGGAAATAGGTAAATCAATATATAATATTTTGTACAATAATATTCCAATTAGAAATATTATTAACACTAGGATATATCCAAATGTTGCTCCACAAGCATCAGCGATTTTTCCTTTTATTATTTATGATGTAGTAGGAGTTGAACCTACAAATTATAAGTCTGGACCATCTTCTTTAGATACTAATAAGGTAATGATTTCAGCATATTGCAAAACATATAGTGAAGCATCTGATTTAGCCAATAAAATTAGAATTGCAATGGATAGAATACCAAACGGAACTTACAATGGAGAAGAAATACAATCAAGCGAATTTCAAGGTTATAATGATATATTTGATGCTACAAGTTCAAATGCTGGGATTTATAGAAAAGCTCTTGATTTTCAAATAAGACAAATAAATCCAACAAATTAAAATATTAAAAATGGAAATAAAACTAAAAAAAGATTGGAGAGCTTTTGGAGAGATTCAAACAGCTGGTAAAATTTTAAAAATTCAAGATAAAAAAACTCTTAAGTTTTTAAAAGAAAATGATTACATAGAAACATCTAAAAAATCAAAAATAAAAGATGATAATAAAATCATCAAAGAAAATAATTAAATAATTAAATAAAAAAAAATAAAATGGCGATTATAAATGGAACTGAAATAAAATTATATGCTGCATCTGCAACTGGTACTGGTGTTGGAGCATTGGTAGCTTTTGCACAAAATGGAACTTTAAGTGTTGAACATTCACCGAGAAGTATCACAAATAAAGAATCGGCTGGTTTTTCAGAATCTTTAGAAGGATTAAGGTCTTGGACAATGGAAGTTGATGGAGCATATTGTTGGGCAATAAGTGGAACATCATTGGCAAATGGAGCTGATGTATTATTAGAGGATAATGTATTAAATTTAAGACAACAATTCACAGTTGCATTTGGTGGTGGTGAAACTGCTGGAAGTAAAGATGTGAGATATTGGGGAAAAGTATATATTACTTCTTGGAGTGTTTCTGCACCAACTGAAGAAACCAGTACATACACAATGAGCTTGACTGGGACTGGTGAGCTTACGCAAATTGTAACTGCTTAATAATTAAGTATTTATAAATATTAACTTGGCGGATAGACTGGGGCATCTTTAGTTTGATGTCCTGGTTTTGATGCCTTTAAAAAATCAAACTAAATGAATTACACTTTTTTAAAAATAAATGATACTAAATATCCATGCAAGTTTGGATTTAATGCTCTTCGGAAGTATTCAAATCTTACTAATACATCATTACAAGATTTAGATAAATTAGGGCAAAATATGACTTTAGACAGTGCTTTAACTTTAATTTTTTGTGGTATTGAAGATGGTTACCGAGCATCCAAACAAGAAATGGAAATTACAATTGATGATTTAGCTGATTTAATTGATGGTGATTTTGAATGCATTGGAAAAGCAATGGAAATATTATCTGAACAAATGGGTTCCAGTACATCAAAAAAGAAAAAAGCCAAGAAAACGCAAGTCCTCTAACTTGGTCTAAATTAGAAAGGATTGCATTTGGTCAGCTGGGAATGAGAGTTGAAGAATTTTATGATATGATTCCAAAATTTTTTTGGAATAAAGTTGATGGTTTTTATGAGCTAGAAAATATAAGAGAAAGAGGACATTGGGAAAGAATAAGATGGTCTACAACTTTACTTTTAAATGTTCATACAGCAAAAGGAAAAACCATTAAACCAACTGATTTAATAGAATTTGATTGGGAAAAATCTAATAAGAAATTAGATTATGAAAAATTAAAAGCTAAAGCGGAATATATTAAAAAAATGGAAAATGGGTAAATCAATTGGTTTTTTACAAATAGCATTTGGAGCTGATTTAAGAGGATTAAATTCTGGCTTAAAAAAAGCTCAAAGGAGTATAAATAGATTTGGTAAGTCTATGAAAAGAACTGGTGCAAATTTGACCAGGAATCTTACATTACCAATTATTGGATTAGGAGCTGTTGCAGTTAAATCTTTTATGAGTTTTGAGCAATCAATGTTAAAAGTAAAAGCTGTTTCTGGTGCTACTGAACAAGAATTTACTGCTTTAACAAATAGTGCAAAAGCATTAGGTGCATCAACAATGTTTACTGCTACTCAAGTAAGTGAGTTACAATTTGAGCTTTCAAAATTAGGTTTTTCAGCTGTTGAAATTGACAAAGCACAAGCATCAATTTTAGCATTATCTCAAGCAACAACTCATGATTTAGCCGAAAGTGGTAAAATTGTTGCATCTACATTAAAAAGTTTTTCTAAAGAAGCATCAGAAGCATCAAATATCACTGATGTTTTTGCTTTAGCAGCATCAAATTCTGCAATGGATATGGAAAAATTTGCCGCAGCAATGCCAACAATTGGTTCAACAGCAAATACTGTTGGAGTTAGTTTGGAAGAATTAACATCTCAAATGATGGTGTTAAGTGATAGAGGAATTGAGGCTTCAACAATGGGTACTCATTTAAGAAAAATATTTGCTGAATTAGCAGTTAAAGGAATAACTTTTAATGATGCAATGGAAGCAATAAATAAATCAACAAACAAAGTTAAAACAGCAACTGATTTATTTGGTAAAAGAGCATTTAATACTGGTATTATTTTAGCCAATACTACTAAAGAACAAAAAAACTTTGAAAAAGAATTATTAAATTCTGGTGGTACAGCTTTGAGAATGGCAAAAATAATGGATTCTGGAACTGGTGGAGCTTTAAGAAGATTACAAAGTGCATTGGAAGGAGTTGCAATAGATTTGGGTCAAATGCTTATACCATTATTTGAAAACTTAATGAATATAATTCAAACTGGCATTAAATTTTGGAAAGGTTTATCAAGTGAAGTAAGAAATACTGTGGTTGCTCTTAGTTTAGTTGCTGCGGCAATTGGTCCAATTTTAACAATTGTTGGTTCATTAACAACTGCATTTGCTTTTTTGATGACCCCAATTGGTCTTGTTGTAGGTGCTTTAGTTACTGGAGGAATATTAATTTTTAAGTATTGGGATGATTTAAAACAGCCAATTGTTGATTTAGTTAATTTCTTTATTGAATTATACAATGAATCAATGCTTGTAAGAGGTGCTGTTCAATTAATATCAATTTCTTTTAAAAATCTATGGGCTAATATTAAGTTTGTATTTAATTTACTTAAAAAATTAATAACAAATACATTAAAAACATTTAAAAATCAATTTGGTGCTTTAGGTGATATAATACTTGGAGCTTTCACATTAGATAAAGCAAAATTTAAAAAAGGTATTGCAGATTTTGGTAAAGCAATGCTTGATGGTTTTACTGATAATGTAGAAGATATTAAAAAAGAATCAGAAATTTTAGGTAATGAAATTGCACAAAACTATAAACAAGGATATGACAATTTTATTTCTAAAGATAAAATAGAATTTATCTCAAAAGATGATATTGATAATACAATTAATAAAGCTGGAGAATTAGCAAAAAAAACTTTATCAAAAATAAAACAAACATTAGGTTTAGATGGTGGAGGTGGTGGTGGTAACACAGAAAAAGAAAAACCAAAAAATTTATTTAATAGAAGTGAAGATGCTGATGGTAATATTTCTGGAGGATTTGGATTAGATATAAGTTTTTTTGATGAAGCTAATAAAGAAATTGAAAAAACTATTTCTTTAATGGATATTTTGAACAATCAATTTGGAATTTCTAATATTACTTTAGCAGAATTTGGTCAACAATTAGGAAATTCATTAAGTCAAGGTGGAGAAGATTTTAAAGATTTTGCAACAAATGCTAAAAATGCAATCAGAGAAACTATTAGTGGTTTACTTTCATTAATGGTTGCTAATGCAGTTACAAAGGCAATGAACAGCATCCCACCTTTTCCAGGTTCCGTTTTTTTAATTCCAGCTCTTGCTGGTTTAGCTTCTGGATTAGCCAAAACTGCTTTTAATAGTTTGATTCCAGCTTTTAGTGAAGGTGGAATTATTTCTGGTCCAACATTAGGTTTAATGGGTGAATATAGTGGTGTTAAAAATAATCCAGAAGTGGTTGCCCCTCTTGATAAGCTCAAAACTTACATGAATAATGGAGTTAGTCAAACAGTTGAAGTATTTGGTAGAATTAGTGGTAATGATATATTTCTTTCAAACAATAAGAGTACAAACAGTAGATTAAGATATGTTTAAAATATGGCTTTAACAAAACAATATTTTTCATCATTTATAAGTAACAATAATAATGAGTATTATTTAGAAATTTGGGTTGAAAATTTTTCTGGAACAGCAACTGAAATATCATTAGGTGCTGGTGGTCCTTGTATTAAATATGATACAGATTCTGAACATAGATTTTCACCAATTATAAGCTCTTCTCTAGATTTACCATTTCTGGTTAAAGGAGCTGGAACAGAATTTTTTATAAGACAACTAAGAACTATATACAAAGAAAGAGATGTTTATATTCATTTGTATAGAGCAACAGCATCAACATATACAACTGTAAAACCATTATGGAGTGGATTTTTGGTTATGGATTTAGGAGCTGGAGAAGATTTAGATTTTCCATATGAACAAAAATTAACATTTGTTGATGGACTGTCTTTATTAAAAGATATTGATTTTGTTGATTTATCAGATACATCAACACCAACTGGAGAAACAATTCCATTAAATGAAAGAACTCAAGGTAATTATGCTCCAGAAAATATGTTTTATGGTCCTGGAACTTACATTAATTGGTTTAGAGAAATTTTAAAAAAGACTGGTGCTGGTATTAATGCAACTGGTTATCCAGATACTGGAGTTAGTAAAAGTTATGGAATTACTACTGCAAATAATTGGTATAATTCATTAATGGCTAATGCAAATCAAAATTCTGACCCTTTTGCTCTTACAAAATGTATTGTGTCAATGTTTCATACTAAAGATGAGCAAGATGTCTATAAACCAGAAAATTGCTATAATGTTCTAAAAGAATTGTTAAGACATTGGGGGGCAAGAATAACTTATTGGAAAGGTGAGTTTTGGATTGTACAAATACCAGAATATATTACAACAAACTCTGGAACTTTATCAAGTCCAATTAATATAAACTCTAGACAATATGATTTTAATGGTGCTGTTTTGTCTTCTCAAAATCATTTGGGTGATACATTTTATACCAGATATGAACAAAACATTTCAAACACTAAAGTCAGTAAATTAGTTGGTACTAAGTATAATTATTTGCCAATGATTAAAGAAGTAATTGCTGATTATTTAAGTTTTTCTGGTAATAATTATTATGGAGGATTTCCATATGGTAATTCAACTCCTTTTGCCCCAGATTTAGAATTGTTTCAAGGAACTATTACTGACCCATCAACATCTAATTCTTTATTTTTATCAATTCCTTTAAATTGGTATTGGGATATGACTGGCTCAAGTTTAACTTCTGGTCATGAAGGAGGTTGGTGGTGCCGTATAAAATTTAATTTTTATGCTGTACAACAAAATGCTGATGGGTCATTAACTACTTTTTATCTACAATATGATTCAAGTGGTAATGATTATTTTTGGATTAATGAAGTAGACTGGAATCCATTGGGAAATGGTTCACCTTCATACATAATAAAATCTAAATCATTAATTGAAACAAATTACATTGGATTTCAAGAACAATTACCTTTTGTAGATAGTCAAGGTACACAATTAGAAATGCTTGGGGAATGGAGTTTTTATTTAGATATTGAAAATTATGGAACAAGTCAAAACAATCCTGGTTCTTTTTATTGTAGATTTAGTGGTTATGGTGCAACTACAAATTTTATAAAAAGAAATCCAACATTGACTGGTCCAAGTTTACCAGCTCCTAGTGGTAGTACAAGCTCAGGGACTGTTTCTTGGGCAAACACAATTCAAGACCCTTTGGGAATGGTAGTGTCATTACCAAGTGGGATTAATCCAACTGGATTTAATGCTGGAACAAATCAATATGACCAAACATTAACAACAACATCACCATTTAAAGGTTTTTTACAAGCTACAACAACTACATCAACTACATCTAATTATGGTATTTCTACTAATACTCAAGTTACTGGAAATGCATCAAATAGTGAAATATTTAATTTTGGACTTTTATTGTGGGGTGATGCTATTGAACAATATGCAATTGGTTCTTTAAAAGTAAAAAATTCAAGTAATAATTTTGTTACAACAAATCCAAATGGTACTTGGGGAAGAGGTATTTTAAATGGTGATTTTACTTTTACTAATCTTTTAATTGATGAATTTTTATCTGGACAAATACAAATTGTTATTAGTCCAACAATGAGATTAACTGTTGGTGATAGTAATAAAAATGAAACTATTTCTGGAGTAACAAGACCAAGATATATTAATCCAATTGGAATATTAAGAGAATTAAGAAATGGTCCTGACCCAGTTTATTTTTTTAGAAGAGGTGCTTTTTTTATTTTACAAGATGAGTGGGATTATGAAGGCTATCAAATTATTAGGTCAGAAGTTTCTTCAACAACAATAAATAATAATATTGGAGGAATTGGCGGAGCATCTACTACCAATCCTATTCAAAACGCAAAAATAATATCACCCACAACAGATGCTTTAATGTTTAATTCTCCAATTGGTTTTATAAGTGAAACTGTTCCATCAATTGGTGCTAATGTTGCTGTTAATGGTAATTTTAATGTTGCAGTTGGTTGGACATTAGGTTCTGGATGGTCTATAAATACAACATCTAAAAAAGCATTTTTTACAGCTACTGGTTCAGTAAGTGATTTAACACAGAGTGTATTAACACAAGGTAAACCATTTCAAATTAATTTTAATGTTACAATTACAGCTGGTTCTTTATTAGTAAAAGCTGGAACATCTGGAACATCACAAACAATAACTACATCTGGAATTTATAGTATTTATTTAGATTGTGAGGGGTCTAATTTAATAAAGTTTCAAGCATCAACAACATTTACTGGTTCAATTACTGGCATTGAAATAGCTGACCAGAAATCTTTAACATCTTTACCAATAAATGCAATTGGAACAGCTGTTTTTAAAACTGGTGATACATTTAATTTAATTAACAGTAATGAAGGAGAACCAATAGCTTTAACAGTATCATCAAATCAAGGAGCAACAGATACAGCAATTTTAGTTAATTCTACTTTATTGTATGAAGACATTAGTATTAATTCAACAATATTAATTAATCAAGATGATTTATCAGCTCAATATCAAAACAAAACAAAAGGAACTGTTGCTGGATTTGATATAACTGCAACTGGTATTGAAAAAAGTTCAATAAATATAACTGATTGGTTAAATAG
>TARA_R110001592_G_scaffold73819_2_pt1 | contig 15000 bp, 8 predicted proteins | sample TARA_R110001592 | Tara Oceans TARA_R110001592 (sample SAMEA4398387) | marine metagenome | biome: Polar Biome; feature: [SRF] surface water layer (ENVO:00010504); material: water (ENVO:00002006), including particulate matter (ENVO:01000060) such as... | depth 5 m
AGCGATGCACAGATCTTTGCCAGTACCCAGCTAGATCTTGATCTATATAAGCAGTCAATTGAAAACGTATTTTTCTATTCAACGGTATTGGCCAATCCTGAGCTAGGTTTAGCCGGTGGTCAATCTCTGATCAAATCAGAGAAACAAGGGCTGCGTGCGACTTTGAACAGCAACGTCGAGTGGCAGAACATAGAAGCTAACTTTATTTATGGCATTGATGCACTCAACGACATCACCTCTCAGCCGATGGTCGATGGTCGCATTTGGGTACCAGAAATGGATATGAGAAATCTAGCGGGTTTCTTACAAACAAAATGGGTAGTCAACGATGATTTAATCTTCAAGGCGGGTATCCGTCATGAGAATATGGATATTCAAGTTGACGATTATACTACCTTGAAATTATGCCGTAGCGCTGAGCAATGCTCAGTCCCTTTGGAAGTTACTGGCGGTAACATTGACTTTGATGCCACGACCTATAACCTAGCATTTAGATATAATGCCCATCAAGCATTTAGCCCTTACATTAGTTACTCTGAAGGTGCAGATATACCCGATTTGGGGGCACTATTACGTTCTGCCACCGTTAACGATATCTCGCTAATTCAAACCGAAGCCGGCATTATTGAAAACTATGAATTGGGTTTCGTTAGTGAATTTGAGCAATTACGAATAGAATTATCAACCTATAAAAGTTATTCGGATCTCGGCTCAAAAAGCGTTATGGATCCCAAGACAGGTATCTATATCACGCAACGGGCACCACAAAAAATTTGGGGCTATGAAGGTGTCGTGAGTTTACGTTTATCAGATGAACTCCATTTTTCCGCTACTTACAGCTACGTAGAAGGCAAACATCGAAATACCAGTAACTATTTGGGGGGACGGCAAATATCAGCACCTAAAGGGACTTTAGTCGTGAACTGGACGCCTATCGAGCAGGCGAAAATTTCGTTAAGTTACCTGTATGTTGGCAACAGAGATCGTTTTGAAAAAAATGCAGTAGGTAACTATACGGGTGATGAAGGTGCCGTTAGCAGTTATGACATAGTTAACCTAAGCGGTAATTATGCTTTTGGTCGCTGGTCTCTCTTTGCCGGTGTTGAAAACTTGTTTAATAAAGATTATTTCCCCGTTCGATCACAGGCACTTACATATAGAGCTTTTAATATCAAGGGCTTAGGCACAACGGTCAATATTGGTGTAAATTATAGCTTGTAAAGCATCTAACTAACCGGTAATTAGGGCAAGGTAGCGACTAACTATCTTGCTGTTTTATTTATCATTCGAGAAGTTCATTTTGTTCAAAATTTATTTAAGGCGTATCCATTTATTTTTGGCAGTCATCACCGGCCTGTTCTTAATAAATCTGAGTGTTTCAGGTGCATTATTACTGTTTGCCAAAGAGATCCAAATAGCTATTAATCCCCAATATTGGCTGGTTACTCAACATGAAAAAAGCAAGCTTGATACACTGTTACCTTTATCAGCACTAACTGAAAAAATAGAAAGGCAAATCGGACAAAAAATTAACTTTATTGAAATAGCAGAAAGTTCGCAATCTGCATGGCAAGTACGGCTAGCAAATAACAACTACCTGAGTATAGATCCTTATACAGGTGATATTTTATTTGAACATAGTTTTTATAACACTTTTTACGGCTTTGTCATGACTTGGCACCGATGGTTATTCTATAGCAAGGATAACGGTGAAAAACCGTTTCAAATGTGGATATCCATTGCTGCTTTGACATTCACTATTGAACTCTTGCTTGGTTGTTATCTATGGGCAAAGCCAAGGCACAGGTTAAAGCGGCTCAAAATAAGATGGCAAGCAAAAAATAGAATACTGCTTAATCAGTTGCATGGCACCATAGGTGTTCTGTTCTGTATTCCGCTGATACTCATTGCATTTTCCGGCATCGCATTTTTTTGGCAGGATGCCGGTAAACAAGTAGTCGAATGGCTTACCCTAACTGAGATAGAGCAGCATAACTATCAACATAAACCACTAGCTAGCCACGGAAAATACAACCTGAACCAAGCTTATGACTCAGCGCTGTCAGCTTTGCCAGGCGGCAAAGTGTATCGCATTTACCTACCAAAAAAATCAGGGGATCCTTTGGCGTTGCGTATTAGGATGCCAAACGAAAGCCACGCTTATAGCTGGAGCTGGGCAGACCCATACAGTGGACAGCTAATTGAAAGTTTTGATGCCAGTCGAGCCTCAGCAGCTACCCAAGTTTGGAATTTTAAATACAAGTTTCATATTGGTGAATTTATTGGTTGGCCGGTGAAGGTTCTCTGGTTATTGCTGAGTTTGTTGCCTTGTTTTTTTGTCATCACCGGCATGTATTTGTGGTGTAAACGCAAACAATGCCTTCAGTCGTTAGTGGTTAAGTTTAATACTTTTAACGGTCGCGCCTCAAAGACACCATTTGATAATAGTAGTGATAGTTCACCTCGCCAGAAATTGGGATGATCTCGATATTTTTTGTTTGCAATTTATTTTAGGTTATAAAATAAGATGCAATTTTACCAGTAGATGTACTTACGAGCTGTTGAAGATTATTTTCCTGAGTTATTAGGCACGTGCCCCTCTCAGTGAATGGTTAAAATCCATACTCGAATCCATGTGCTTACCAACAATCATGACTTCACTCTGATGCAAATAGGAGTGAGTTGAAGTTTTTAATAATCATTATGAGGTTAATATGAATAAAATTATTTTATTTTTTCTGTCTTTCACACTTCTACTTTCTATACCGGCTTCTGCGCTAGAGCGGATTTATTATGTGGCGGCGGATGAAGTGGTTTGGGATTATGCACCAGTTAAAAAGAATATTATGATGGGGGTGCCGCTGACTAAAGAGCAGAAAGTATTTGTCGAGCCAGGAGCTAGTACGATAGGTAGCCAATATAAAAAAGCATTATTTAGACAGTATACTGACGCCAGCTTCAAAAATCTGAAACTACGTACGGATGAAGAGCAGCATCTTGGCTTATTAGGGCCGTTATTTCGCGCCGAAGTAGGTGACACAATTAAAGTTGTTTTTAAAAATCAGTCATCGCGGCCCTACAGCATTCATCCGCACGGTGTGTTTTACGACAAAGCGAATGAAGGCGCTACGACCAACGATGGCAGCGGTAAAAATCAAAAGCAAGACGATATGGTGAAGCCTGGCCAAAGCTATACCTATCACTGGAACGTCCCCGAAAGCGCTGGACCTGGACCTGCTGACGGCAGTTCAATTGTTTGGCTGTATCACTCCCATGTTATGAGTATTCAGGATTCCAATAGTGGATTGGTTGGCGCAATGATTGTTACCGCAAAGGGGATGGCAAATCCAGATGGCCGCCCAAAGGATGTTGACCGTGAATTTGTTAATCTCTACGCAGTGATGGACGAAAATGAAAGTTGGTATCTCAAACAGAATATGCAGCGGACTCTGGGATCAGAGCGGAAACCAGAAGATGAAGCAATATTCACAGAAGGAAATCTGATGCACATGATCAATGGCTATTTATTTTCTAATTTACCAGGTTTAAATATAAAGATGGGAGACAAAGTTCGCTGGCATCTAGTGGCATTAGGAACTGAGGTCGATTTGCACACACCGCACTGGCATGGACACACAGGCTTACATAATGGTCATCGCACCGATGTAGTTGAACTACTACCAGCGTCAATGAAGAGCCTCGATATGGTGGCAAATAATCCTGGAACGTGGATGTACCACTGTCATGTCAACGACCATATAGCAGCAGGTATGACAGCTCTTTATCACGTACTTCCCAATGATTAAACTTCGAACCTGTATATTTTGTAAGGTACTTTAATGATACGTCCTTTATTAAAGATATTGCCCCACAAGCTGGGCGTTCATTAACTTTAGGTGTTCGTTTAGCATTCTAGGAATTTACCTAAGAATAGAAAAAGTGAATTATGCAGTTGAACGCAAAAAGTTGTGCATTAATGGGTTGCTCAGCCTTTCGTTGTTAAGCTGCATTTTACATAGATGTTATAGGTCGTTATCAATGTAAAATCTAATCCGAACGCAAGATTTACTTTAACTCCTTATGTGTCCTCTGTACAAATTATTAGCCCCTTGGGATAGAATCCCATCGACAGCAATGAGCTTAAGCAGCCCCAGAAACTATCAGTATATTTCGGTTAAAACCACCCTAAATATGTACTTGGTTTCACAATAGCTCAATGGCAGCAACAGGCTCTGAACTGTCGTTAGTAACTCAAAAGCTAACGTCAGCTATTGGCTAACTTTTACCCTAAGGCCCAACTAATACCTAATGAATGCAAAGTCGAATATACCAACAAGTTGATTAGATCTTATTGAAGCTTATATCTGCAAATGGTTTCATTATTTGATATTAATGTTGAGAAGAGAGTCGTCACTGGGTACTGGCTCTACTCATTATGTCTTATCTTTCAAACTTACAATTTGACTAGCAAGCATTAGTGAACTGAGCGGTTTTGCATATGAAAATTGATATTAAAATTCAATGCAGAGCCAATTAGATATAGTTTTCTTTTAATCATTTTTGTTTTTGATTAAGAACCTTTGTGTCGCAGAGATTATTAGTGGAGTAGATCGTCCCTACTCAAATAAATCATAAAACTAATAGCTTTTTGTAACACTCATAGTGATATTTTGTCCCATATTCCTAAAACCTATGGCCTCTTCATAAGAGTCATCCAATAAATTATTAACATTAAGACGTAAAGTAATATCCTTTGTAACAAACCAAGCACCTGAAACATCAATACGAGAATAGCTGTTCATTTCTACTAAACCCGTTGGAATTGAACTGTCGTAATAGGTGTCGTTCATTGTTATTCGTGCATTTAACGAATAAAATTCATTAGGTTGATAATTAACCGCTAAACTCCCTTTTAATTCAGGGCGTCTACGTAATTTTATTTCTGAATTAGCAGTATTTATTTTATTGTAACTAACCTGCCCTGAAATATTCAGCTCTTCATTTACTTTATAAGATAAAGAAACTTCCGTACCTTTAGTTTCAACTTTTTCACGGTTAACATTAATAAATTCAATAGGATCAAAATCGACTAGATCAGTATAAACATTTCGGTAAACACTCATTCGAGCGATTAATTTTTCATTGAGTAGACGATGATTAATAGTGAGATCATAATTTTTACTCCGCTCAGGTCTTAGCAATGGATTTCCAACAAATGGGTGACCAACAGCAAAGAAGCTTGGCAGTTTAAATCCTTCACTATATTGAATTGAAACGTCTGTAGCTAAATTAAGTTGATATCGACTAATAAAACGATAAGTATTAACCGAAATATCATCTGTATTATCATGACGTATTGCCATGATAAAATTTAGTTTATTTGTAGCCTCATAACTTAGCTCTGAAAAAATAGCGTTTATTTTACGTTTAAAGGAATAATCGGCAGGCACAGGAAAACCAAAATCAATAAGACTATCCATTCCTCCATCCTCTTCAGTTAACGCTAAACCTAGTGCTATTTTCACATCAGTTGATATTGAATAATTTATAATAGTGCTTATGTCGAGACGCTGATAATTTGCAAAGCTGTCAATAGCGGGCACTGCATCAAGTATTCCCTGCGCTATACCAGGGTTTAATATATCTTCATTACGTTCTGACCAAGCACTTTTAAGATCAAATGTTAGTGCGTCATTAAGCTGATGTTGTAAATTTGCACTTAGATTAGTTTGTGTATAATCGCGCACTTCAGGACTACGAATAATACTAAGTCTATCGCCACCACTATCTTCAGGAAATGCTGAGGATTTACCGTCGGCAAAGAATACCCCTAAATTCCATAACGTATTACTTTTAGAAGTTGACCGAAGAGAAGCAATAACCTCTTGGCGTTTAAATTTATCACCAAAACTACTGTTATCACCGTTTTGAACAGAGCCTGACAAACTTAATTGTGCAATATCTTCGATAGGAAGTGCTAAATGTAAAGAGCCACCAACACTATCATTACTGCCAGCCTTAAGACTTACAGAAGCTATTTTATTTTCAATAACACCTTTAGTTGTAATACTGATCACGCCAGCAAGTGCATCACTGCCAAATACCGTTGATAAACTGCTGTAGAATATCTCAACTTGCGCAATTAAGTTCGGATCTAAAGTACCAAGATCGAATGCTCCGCCTCTACTATTCGTTGGATCGTTGACCTTAACACCATCAATTAAAATGGTAACAAAGTTTGGATCGCCACCACGAATTGATAAAAAAGTTAAACCACCTAAACCGCCTTGTTCCATAATGTCGATACCAGGCACGCCTCGTAAAATATCAGCAAAACTATTAGCAGCAAGTGCACTAATTTCACTTTCACTAATAACCACTTTATTTAAACGCTCTATTACGCTTTTATTAGCAAGGTGCGAACCAGTAACTGTTATTATTTCCGTAGATGTATTTTCAGCACATAACTGACTAGACCAAATAATTGCTAATATTTTCAACACTCGTTGAATTTTTAATACCATTTTATTTGTATTCCTCTATCAAAAATATCGAATAATTAAAACGTTACTATTTTGTAATATATAAATTAAAAACTTAGTAACCTTTCATTATCATCTTTAAAGCCTATTTTTTAGGAATACTATTTAAGGTATACCAAGCTTTGGTATGAAACTCAGGTAATTGTTTACCTAACACCGTTTTTGACGCATCAATTTCATATACTCGAGATGTATGTATTGCAGGTCTATTTTCATCAATCTTAAAGTTTTCTACTGTAACGCTGAAAGACTTACCATCGTCACTCCATTGTTTAATTGATGTTTTTTCTACGCGGTTTTCTTGCTCTTTTGAACCATAATTGAAGTTTTCAATGTAGTACCATGAGCTGATCACCAATTGGTCAAAAGTAGCGCGTTCTGATTTACTTATTGGTTTAGTAAAATTAACCTTAAAGCCGTCTGGTTGTACTTCAATAGAATAAATTGACTGCGGCAGTGTTTTTCCATCATAAACAATACGTTGTAAGGCGCTTAAATTACCGCCTTTAGGCCACCAACCTCGACCTGTTTGACCAATCCATAAACTATTGTCATTAGGTGAAAATGTTAATCTCATGGGGCCTGAAGCAGTAACAGCCATAAAAGGTAATAATGCCGATTGCTCTATATTATTAACCGTTTCAGTATGAACTCTAAAAATGTTGGATTTAGTTTGGTCACTAATAAACATCTGTTCTTTATACGGGCCAAAACTACCTGCAGTGGTGTCCCATACAGGGCTGCCAGGTGAGTTCATGGCACGACCATGAGGCAATAAACCCACAGGTAAATCGCGCTTATCTTTTACTTGTTCCCAATGAATATCTTGGCTCGTTGGTGTCCTTCCAGGAAGGTCGACTAAACTTGCCGGATGTCCATAATAAGCGCCCGGTTTTAATGCATACAATTTCGACGTACCGTGGAAATCACCTTGATTATCGGTATAGTACATTTTACCTTTAGTATTTATGGCAAGTCCCGCAGGGCTTCTCATGCCATTGGCAAATGGTGTTGTTTTTCCATTTGCATCAACTTTCATTGCCCAACCACGGTAACCGCCAGCGGTTCCCATCGTCCCTTCGCCGGTATAGCCGCCAGACAAACCATGCCCGAGATTCAAAGTATATAAATACCCGTTATCAAGGGTTTTAATCGGACCATGTAAATATTCATGATAATTGGAGTTAAAAGTAAAACTGTCTGATAAGTTAATACGGCTATCAGCCCAACCATCGGAATCTTTATCGACTAAACGAGTGAGTCCAGTTTTTTCACCCACAACAATAGTATTTTCACTATCAACAACTACACCTAAAGAATCAAAAATACCTTCGGCAAACTGTTGCCAATAGTTATCGGTAATTTTCCATACGCCTGAGGTTCTCGTACTAACATAGGCATTACCTTGTTCAGTAAACGCGATACCTAATGGTTCAAACAATACTTGCCTCCCGAACTTATCATTAGGCGCTAATGCATTTTCTAAACGATATCCCGCAGGTAATTCTGCATTTTCACTTGAAGTGTCGCTCCAAACCAATGCTTGCTTTTCGTTACTTTGTTTAACAACATTATCGTTCAACGGTTCAAGTTCAGGTGGTTTTTTAACACTTGCGCTAAACGTGACTGATTGATTCAATCCTTTTGGTAAATACCAAATTTTATCAATGATTTTGCCGTGAGATATCTTTATGTTTAGTAATGAGGTATCAGCTAATGAGAAACGTAATTCGGATGATGTTTTTACATTAAAGTTAGCTTTTATTTGGTTGTCATCAGTAATATTAATTTGCGCCAATACCGTATTATTTTCAACACGATAGTTAAATCGAGGAATGTCGCCTTGTACTGAATCAACACCAATAAAACTAGCGTCAATGTCTGCTAAATGGTCATCAAAATCTTTCTTGTCATTTAACCTTGCAGTAACGTTGTCATCCGTTGTTTCTGTCGGGTCTTTAAAAGAAAAGTCTACCTTCTTGCCTGTTGATAAAAGCGGTTGAAATAAATGGGTAAATGATGACTTATTCCACTTCTCCGCCTTTTCACCTATTTCACTGGGTTTATCTGCTCGATTTTTTTTCTCATTATTTAATGATAAAAATCGACCTGACCAAATAAGCTCAACAGCTAAGGTACGAGGATCAAAACTGTAGTTACGCGCATTAGGCAAACCCACATGATAGGCTCGGCCAGATACTTCTGAGCCTATGTTAACCCGAACTAATCTTGGCTTATTGCTTACCAGTTCTGCACTTAGATCTTCGGTTAATATATATGGTTTTTCTGGCGCTTCTTGCCAAATATATGCAGGCCCTTTGTCTTTACCTTCGTTCAATGTTTTCAAGTAACTCGATAATGCAATGACATCACTATTAGATACTACTTCCGCATTAAATGACGGCATAATAGGTAAAAACTGTTTATCTGTATTATCTGAATTTTTTCTAACCGCTAAGTGCAATGCTGACTGACGAAGTGATCGCATTAAATAATCATCGTCAGCTGAAATATTCGTTATATGTTGCTCTACACTGTCATAAACTCTTATTGTTTTTGTATTATTTGAAAACACACCAAATAGGTTAGGCCCTGACTTTACAGCTTTCGAGCCTTTATCTACTGTATGGCACTCACCACAACCTTTATATTTAAAGAATTCTTGACCATGATTAACAACATTAAACATGGGTTTACCCGTATTCTTTCCTAAAGGAATTTCACTTCCTGCTTTTAAACGCTTAGCCGCAGGAATATTAGAAAAGTCTTTGGGTTCAATAATCAAGTTTCTCAAGGCAAAAGGCGCACTATCACCCATAAAGAGAATAGGTCCTTGGCTTGCTTCGTTAATAAACGGGGCATATTGGCTTGGCCCTGTAATAATTTTTTTCTTATGAATAGGCGTGCCATTTAGCTTTACTGAAATAAGCTGCGCATATTCAGTTTTCAATCCATTAGCATCAAAACGGGGAGCTTTAAAATTAATTTCAAGCGTTTGCCATTGGCCTGGTGGTTTAGATGGATTGGTTTTGCTAGTGAGCTTAGGCTTAACACCATCATACTTAGGTTTACGTCCACGACCTTCGTCATACCGGTGAGAAACTCCGCCCATACTATAAGGCGTTATTTTTCTAGCCTTATACATATCCATTATATTGATATGATATCTGCCAAGGAGATATATGCCCGATTTAGTTTTAGGTGTTAAATTGATATCAACACTAAAACGAAAGTCTTTATAATCTTCCTTTGTTTCTAATACACTACCTTTAGCTTTTAAGTCACCTTTGGGGCGATTGAATAAAATAGAATCGCCTTGAGCCAAGTTAAAACTAAGCATGTCTTGTGTAAGAATCGCATCACCAACTTTCTGCCAATGCGTGTTTTGTTTAAAAGCGACCCCATTAAAGTTAAAATTTTGATTTAACTCTGCTGTTTTAGCATGATTTAAAGGCGTTTCTTCTCCGGCTCCACAGCCAAAGACAACAAATAAAGGGCTTAATAGACCCAAACACAATAGTGATACCTTAGATGTAAATTTATTCATTACTGTCTCTCTAATAATTTAAAACTATGTGTGGGGTATTAAGTTTTCTTAACCAAATATTTCTAAAACTGACTTGAGAGCCATGATCTTGTAAAGTTATTGCTTCACAACCATGTGCTACGTAAGTTGGTGTACCTCGAGCAACAGTACTACCTAATATTTCGGTATGGTTCTGGATCAATACGCCATTATGAAGAACAGTAATGAAAGCAGGTTCAGTTAACGCTTTTTTATCATCAAACTTCGGTGCTTTATAGATAATGTCGTAACTCTGCCATTCCATTACGGGTTTACTTGCATTCACTAAAGGAATTGACTGTTTATATATAGCCCCAGCTTGACCATTAGCATAGGTTTCATTGTTGTATGAATTGAGTATTTGAACTTCATATCTGCCTTGAATAAAAATACCACTATTACCGTCTCTTTGACCCTGTTTGTTTTTTAACGAATTAGGTATACGCCACTCAATATGTAATTGCATATCGCAAAACTTTTCTTTAGTACGTATATTTTGTGGCCCTTTAGTGCGAGGTGCTATTGTCATAACGCCATTTTCAATATCCCACTTAACAGGCTGTCCAATAAGCTTCCCGTTAGCGTGTTCCCAACTACCGGCATTTGTACCATCAAACAATACAATAGCGTCAGAAGGTACATCATTAGTTTGAATTTTTTTGACGGGTTGCCAAACTTCGGTAAGTTTAGGTGAAGTTAAATCTCCCCCTTTAGATAACGCACTTGAAGCGAAACTAATTAAAATCATTAGCACTGCGTACTTTCCAAATATCATTCTTTTTTCCTTAGTAAATATTGCAGAAGCAACCGTGTGCTAACATCAGCATTATCAATATACGGGGAATAAAAATTCCGTAGATGAATGATTAGTTCCCTTATCTTTAGCATCTTTGTTCAGTATTTTATTCATAGTTTATTCACATAGTAAACATTTTATTGTTTTAAATATAAATTATCGTTTACTATATAAATAATGGATAAATATATTCTAGATGTTTGGTCGGTCTCTAGAATGATTAAACTAAATTTATCGGGTCGGAATAAAACAATATTAAAAGCATTAAGATAATCACTTTTTATTAAAATGAGAAAGCATCATGCTATTAAGAAAATCACTTAAATTTGTATTACTTGGCATTATCGCGAGTTTAGTCAGTATAAATATCCAAGCTAAACAACCCAATATAGTGCTGATTTTAGCTGATGATATGGGTTATGAATGTTTATCAGCCAATGGTTGTACAGGTTTTAAAACGCCAGTACTTGATAAATTAGCTGCTCAAGGGGTTAGATTTGAACATGCCTTCGCCAACCCTAAGTGCACGCAATCACGTGTTAAGTTAATGACAGGGTTATATAACTTACGTAACTATAAACGATTCGCTAAGCTTGATAGAAATCAAACCACCTTTGCTCATTATTTAAAAAACGCAGGTTATAAAACGGCTGTTGCTGGTAAATGGCAATTAGGTAAAGAAATAGACTCTCCTCAGCATTTCGGTTTTGAAAGCTCATGGCTTTGGCAACATACTCGCCCTCGTTTACGTGGAGATACGGAGCATGATACCCGTTACCCTAACCCTCAATTAGAGTTCAATGGTAAAGCCGTTAATTTTGTAGAAGGTGAATATGGACCTGATATTTTAGTTAACCAACTCACAGGCTTTATTGAACGTAACAAGGAAGAACCATTTTTACTTTATTATCCTATGTTGCTACCTCATTGGCCGTTCGACGCTACGCCTGATTCGGCTGATTGGGATGAAAAATCGCTTGGTTCAATTTCAGAAAAAGGACCTGGTGGTGTTAAAGATCAAACAATTCATTTTAGAGATATGGTGCAATATGCTGACAAAATGGTGGGTCGTATAGTCGATAAATTAGACGCACTAAATTTACGCGAAAATACGCTCATTATTTTTGTTGGTGATAATGGCACCGACACACCTATTGTTACTCAATGCCCTGATAAATTAGTTAAAGGCGCTAAAGGTACATTGACCGACGCAGGTACTCGTGTGCCGCTAATTATTAACTGGCCGGGTGTCATTGAACCAAAAGTAAATAATACACGCTTAGTTGAGCTTTCTGATATTTTACCTACGTTGCTTGATTTTACAGGTATACCAATAGCAAAAGATTACCCACATCATGGTATTAGCTTAAAACCCTTATTATTAAATAATCATCAGCAACCTGATAAGAACCACATTCAAATTAGCTATAAGAAAGACACCTGGATCAGAAATTTTGATTATGGTGTTAAAATTAGTGACAGAGGAAAAGATACTATTTATGAAAAATATAATGGCCATTATCAAACTCAGTCTGTTCAGTTAAATAAGTCATCAACACAAGAAAAACAAATATTTTCAAAATTGCAGGCGTCGTTAAAACGTTAATTATTCATATATTAAAAATATAAATAAGTAACCAAAGAAACAATACAAGAATTTATATACAGATAATCAGAAACTTACTTTATCTGTAAACTATTATATTTAAAGAGTAATACGATGAAAAAAATATCACTGTTATTGACGAGTTGCTTATTATTAGTCACGGCAAGCGCACAAAGTAAAATTCAAAATGTTGTGGTTATTTTCTCTGATGACCAAGGTTATGAAGATCTTAGCTCTTTTGGATCAAAAAAAGCCTACACTCCAAATATTGATCAATTAGCAAAAGAGGGAATGAAATTAACCAGCTTTTATGTCGCGTCTTCCGTTTGTACGCCTTCAAGAGCTGCTTTGTTAACCGGTAGAATGCCAGTACGTGCTGGTGCTCATCACGTAGTTTTCTCAAGCCCGGCTTTTTACGATGGCAAAGGTTTACCATCACAAGAAATCACGATTGCCGAATTATTAAAGAAAAAAAATTACGCTACTGGCCTTATCGGTAAATGGCACCTCGGTCATGAAAAATCCTACTTACCTACTGCCCAAGGGTTCGATTACTACTATGGTTTGCCATATAGTAATGACATGTCAATTGCACCTAATATGGAAATAGCCGAAGATATTGTTTTAAATGAAAATTATACTCTCGAAAAATTACATGATGATGCTAATCAAATAGCAACCAAAGGCTTAAAAGCCTATAAAAAATTAAAGAATAAAGTGCCGTTAATGAAAGGTGAGCAAGTTATTGAGTATCCTGCAGACCAATCAACCTTAACAGAGCGATATACAACAGAAGCGGTATCATTTATTAAAAGAAATAAACAAAAACCGTTCTTTTTATATTTCGCACATACTTTTCCACATGTGCCCATTTTCACCGGTGAAAAGTTTAAAGGTTCAAGTAAAGGTGGTGCTTATTATGATGCAATACAAGAAATTGACTGGAGCGTTGGTGAGGTGATGAAAACCTTGAAAGAACAAGGTTTAGACAAAAACACCTTAGTTATTTTCACCTCAGACAACGGACCAACAAATAAAGGCTCAGCTAAGCCATTACGAGGTAGTAAATTTACCACATACGAAGGTGGTTTACGTGTACCTGGTATTATTTGGGCCCCAACAGAAATAAAGCCAACGGTGAGCGATGAAATTGTTTCAGCACTCGATTTATTTCCAACGATTGCAAGCTACGCAGGAATTGAGTTACCAAAAGATAGAATCTACGATGGTCTTGATATGACTCGTTTTTTAAGCGGTGAACTAAAAGACTCTCCCCGTAAAGAACTATTTTATTACTCGGCTAATACCAGTACCCTTGATGGCATAAGATCAGGTGACTGGAAGTTTATCTATAAAGGGTTTAAACCAAGTAAGCAGCACAAAATCAAAGGCCAAGAACTCAATGAAAAATTGTATAATATTAAGCTTGATGCGCCAGAGAAAAATAACTTAATTAACAAGTACCCAGAAAAAGTCAAAGAGTTAAAAAAACGTATGCAAACTTTCGATATGTCTTTAAAAGAAGATATTAAACAGTTTTAATCTTTGCTATGAAATTGTTCTCTGTACTCTGTGTTTGGGGGGCGATAAAAAACACGTAATGCATTGAATATTTATTTTTTAATTTAGATAAATGCCTTATAAATAAATTTACTTTAGCCCTTTGAGGTTGAACAGGAATTATTGAGTCGAGCTAATTAGAGTTAAAAAAACATAGTGATTAGAGAGGATGAATAACCACAGTTACAGATTTATTGACTGTGGTTGGAAAGTAACTCTGACTAGAGCCACTGAATCACATTTAGCGTAGCCAGCTAATTACATTTAACTGTGCCAATAATATTTCGATATCATTAGAACTCTTATCTTTGGATATATTGAACACTCCTAATGCACACTTTTGCCACATTCGAGACATTAGCTTTTAAAGACAATCACTACTTCGGATTAGATTTTGTATCGATAACGCCCTAATAACAGGCAAAAAATTGTTTGCTAAAATGTTGAGGAACGAAAACAGCAAACTGTTTTTTGTCCTTGTTAATTAGCTTGTTATGTTTTCTTCTTGGGTAATAGGATTGCAACCTTTAAACTTAATAATACGCTTTGTTACCCTACGACCTTCACCACCAGCACCAAAAGTTACCTTTTCTGCATCAGCAGAAACCCCGACATTTCCTTTACCGGAAGTATCATAATATTCCTCAATTTCAACCTCAACTGCGTTGTCAATTCGCCTTGAAATAGCAAGTTCTTGCTCAACTTTCGCCTGAGCCAATAATGCTCTAGCTATAATTTCTGCACGAGCAGACTCTTCCTTTAATTCATCGGTTGGCATGGAACTATCCGAATTAGTGATATTCTCTACTATTTTCTTTATTCCTAAACCAATCAAGTAACCTGTTGGATTTGACAACATACTCATTTAAAACTCCTTGAAAACATAACGCCACGTTAAGCGGCAAAAAATTGTTGGCTAAAATTGTGAACG
>TARA_R110001592_G_scaffold3162_3_pt1 | contig 14997 bp, 10 predicted proteins | sample TARA_R110001592 | Tara Oceans TARA_R110001592 (sample SAMEA4398387) | marine metagenome | biome: Polar Biome; feature: [SRF] surface water layer (ENVO:00010504); material: water (ENVO:00002006), including particulate matter (ENVO:01000060) such as... | depth 5 m
TAACTACCCATATCCATACCGCCACCCCTGGGAACAAAAGAAGGCTGTGTAGCAGATGCGTTTTCTTTTAATAAACTGTTAAGATCTACCATTACTTACCTTTTTTGGCTAAGCCACCTTTAGCAGCTTTCCATCCTGATTTCATATCCTTATACGCTTTTGGACTAATAGTGCTGTTCTTTTTAGAACGACTATTGCCTTTGTTTTTACGTTTGTTAATATTTTCTACTAAACTCATGTTACCATCCCTAATAAACCTTCTATAAAAATTAAACCAACGGCCCCCACCGTAGTTAAAACAACCCAATAGATCTTATCTATCTTACCACCCAAAGTTTCAATGTCACGATGTAAATGCGATACATCGCTCTTTAAATTGTTTAGATCTCGTTTCACGCCAGTTATATGCCCTTGTATTGAAATTATGTGTTCGCGTTCAGTCTTAGGTTCCATTTCCATTAGGCAGATCCCCGTTGTTTTTGACGAATAAGTTGTTCGCTAGGTGATAATAAAGCAGTCTCGTTACTTGTCAATCCTGTTGCTTGATTTATTTGACCTTGGCCCATTACTGTTTGGTTAGGGACAGGTGTTTCTTGAGTATCAGTAACATTTGAAGCTAACGGTTGAACCGGTATAGGTGCAGGATCCGTAACGTTTTCAGCCATAGGTATAGAATCAAGATCTAGTGGTATTTCTGGTAAAGGTTTTCTATCTGGATCAACTCTTTCTTCAAACCTCATGTATTTAAATTCATTTATTACATCTATTAAATCTAATCTTGGATATAGATCATCATAGCTTACAGTAATTCCGTTACGTGCGTACTCTGCTACTAAATCTTCAGCTCGTTTTTTTAATGCGTCCGAACTAAAAGAAACAGGTGTAAATACACCATTCATTAAATTTCTTAAGTTAGGAACGTTACGACCAGTTGGACCAAGTACTTTTTTAATTTGATGTTCTTTTAATAATCCAGAAGCTAAAGATTTTTGAAACATTTTATGAATAGCAAACTGTGCTACAAAAGCTTCGTCTTGAATATCTCTAAATTCATTTGCCATTACGTGTCCTTTTTGTCGACCAAATTCATCTAAGATAGGTCCGCGCTCTAATGCATTTGTTTTACTAAAGAAATGTTCTGTTTGAAATGCAGCCCCTCTAATTTTTCTTATATCAATAGCTTTATATTCAAGTGCAGATATTGGATCAACGTTCATAATAGAACCACCCATTAATCTTATAAGTACATCACCTATCTCCATAACTCTACCGCCTTTAGTGTCTAAAGTTAAAGCACCCATTACTTGACCGGCAGATCTTACAAACCCAGGTGCAATTGTCTTAAGTGTATGTGCAATAGCTTTGTCTCGTTGGTCTGCAGGAGAATCTAATTCACTAAATATTCTATTACCATCTCTAGTTACACCATTACGTGCAAAAATATCTAAGATAGGTTCAAGCGCAATTGTCTCTCCAACAAATGGATCAATTAATTTCATAAACGGACCCATTTGATCAAAGAAGCGTCTATTTAATTCTGAATCTACTTGCGAAGGGTCTAGTCTAGTGTTACTTAAATTTCTAATAAATGATTCAACGGGACCAACTAAATAATTATAAGGATTATAAGTTGAAGCATCAAAAGCTTTAAAGGTACCGTTTTCATTTTGTTTAGTAATTGGAATTAAAATATGATCGTCTACAAAACCTGGTCCTAAGTCATCTTGATAGGCTCTAAGTTTGTCTTCATCAACGCCGGTCATTGCCATAGCTAATTTTTGTGCGCCGTGATTAAAGCCGTACATAGTTGTAAACTGACCCATTAATGCTCTATAGCCCATAGCTTGCAATCCTGGATTGTTAGAACCAATCATCTTCATTGAAGATGCTGTGGTTGAAAGAGAAGTTCTTATCATTTCAGCCGGGAAAGATATAAAATTACCAAGAGGTGCTTTTCTTAAAGCTTGAATAACCGGTGGAACACGACTGTAAGTAGGATAAGTTTCTCTTAATAAATGTGCGCCCATTTCTTCTATGCCTTCAGCCAATGTTTTTTTAACACCGTTTTGCATTGGTACAAATTCACGACCAACTTGAGTTCTAAAAAATTCTGCTACATCATCTAATGATTTAGTAAATTGTTTTAATTCTGACATGTAAAACTCATGGCCGTATGCTTTCCAAACATTATCACCACCGGCATATAATCTCTGAACTGTTTGCGTAATCTTAGTTTCACCAACGCGATTAGTAAGAGCTGCAATAGTACCAATTTTTGGCTCACCGTTTTTTCCAGTTACGCTTTTTAAGTCTTGAAGAATACCACCTAATTCATTGGCTACTACGTTTTCATCTAAAACCCCTAGTTCAATTTTTCTTTCGATCCATTTAATTAAACTGCTTTCGTCTACTCCTGGACCGGCACCAAAAATATCATCTAACATTATTTTAAAGTTTTGTGTAACACTAGTGTTGCCACCAATATGACCTACGTTCATGGCAAATAAACCAGCAGAACCAAAGTTACGCATTTGTGTTGCTGGGGAGTAAAGTGTTTTACCTCCTTGAACCATTGATTTCATAGCTAAAAGATTTTGATACCATTTTTGTTTTAACATACCATCAAAAAGACTATAGCCCTGTAGTTGAGCAACTATTTCTGGGGAACCATACTTACCTAGAATATCTGAAGGTAAAAAACCAGCACCTTTAATATCAGACACCATTTCAGCGTCTCTTATTTTACCTATAGTAAGAGCTTCATCTGAAGTATTAAACAACCATTTGTTGTCTGTACCCATTTTACTAAGAGCATCTAAAGCTTTCTTTTGTTGTGTACTAGAAATAATATTTCCGGTTGTTTGCATTAAACTGTTTTTAAGGCTTGTTTCTTGACCCATTAAAGTTCTAATTACAGCAGGTAGTTCTTGTCCGGTAAATATTTCTAAAGGATCAACCAGGTTTGGTACACCAGAGTTTTCTAAACGATTAACTATTTTTCTAAAGGCTCTAATAGGGTCTTGCATTTCATATCTAGCAACATGCATCATATCTCCCACTCTAAGTTCAGCTAAACTATTAACCGCTGAAATATCATCTAAAGCTTCTGGAAAAGCTTTTCTAGCTTCAGCAATTTGATCTGGTTGTTTTAATAAATATTTAGCAACGTAGTTTTTAGCAGCCAACACTGCATCCGCTCCAGGACTAAAGCTACTATTGGTAAACATAGCAAAAGATTTTCTCATTTGACCGTTTATGTCAGCAGTTAATAATTTTTTAAGAGAGTTTCCTTCAGGTAATAAATCTTTAAATTCATTGTTTAATTTTGTAACGTACTCTTTTAATTCAGTAGCGTTTTTTCTTAAAGGTGGTGAAACATTTTGTATTTTTATATTACCTTCAATAAAATTTAATACATCGTCAAGATATTTTTTTTGAATAGCTCCATACTCACCCCATTGTTTATGCTGGTCTTCAAATACTTTAGCCATGTTGTAGCTAACCCGTTCTATACTAGAATACATTTTATCAATCGTTCTAGATTTTGCTTTAGTCATAGCATCTGCAGTGTTTTTTAAACCAAAAGCATCTTTAGTTAATTTACCTATGTCTCTAAACATTGCCAGCTTGTTGTCAATACGTGCAAGGTTAGCGTGTAATGGGTCAGCGTTATTTACAGTGAAGTTACGCCACGCTTGAAAGTCAGGTAAACCACCGCCTTCACCACCAAATATTTTTGGTATGTTCTTAGCAAAAGTTGAACCTGGTTGATAGATAGGCTGAATAAATTTATTAACCGCAGCGTTTTTTACATCGTAACCAGCTAAAGCTGCTCGAGCAAATACATTTTTACCAACAAGAGCTGCAGTGGTTTGAATAGCACTAGCAGTTTTTTGTCCAGCGCTACTAATACTTTTACCAATTACCGGAATCATTTTTTGCGTGTAAGGAACTTTACCTGCTAATACGTCAGCCGCTAACTTTAAAGGAATCCCTGCTAATTGCAAAGTGCCTCCTAAAGCAGACCGGTTAATTCCAGGTATAGTTTTTAAAGGTAGGCCACCAACTTTTTTTGTTATACCCCATATAGCTGGACCGGCTAATGGAAACAAACCCCCGATCAGCGCTCCGTCGGCCGCGAACCGTACTCTATTTCTAAAGTTAGCTTTAGCTAATTCAGCGCCGGTTAAATTATCTGTTTCTTCTGGTTTTCCTGGAAGCAATGTGGTGTTGTCTGAACCGATCATTCGTTCTAAACTATTGTAAGGACCACCTGCTGCAAAATCAGCTGCTCCAAAAATAACCGCACCAGTACCTACGCGTTTAGCTAAGTTAGTAAATCTTAGGCCTCTAGTGGTTTGTCTAGCTAGGTCAGTATCAACATACCGAGTCATAGTATTTATACCTTTTACTCTTAATGCTTTTTGTGCACGAGTTAAAATTTTACTTACAACTCCACCAGGTACACCAAATTCAACTAGAACGGAAAGCATGTCACCTAAAAAAGTTTCTGGTTCATTTATACTTTTTTCTTCATACATTTCTCTAAGCTTACCGCTTAAATTAGTATAGCCACCTAAATCAATTCCACTTAAAACTAAATCCATAGTATTAAAACTAAGGTTAGTAAGACCTGTATCTATTGCTCGATTAATTTCTTCAAAACCGTCTATATATTTAGCTTCATCTGCTGTTGCCGCTGTGGGTGCAAACGGTGTAAGTAAGTTCTTAGCAAGAACAGGGTATCTTTCTTCAAAAGATTTAGGGTCTTCGCTAGACATTTTATTTTGAATGTCATTAGCAATAGATCCCATAATTAAAGGACCCATGTTTAACTGTTGTTTAAATTTTTTATAAAAAATATTTTCACCAAGAAGTTTTGGAGAATCACTTAGCTTCCAATTAACAGGTCGAGGGTCTCTTAAAGATTCTGCTATTTTTTGTTTTACATCTTTAGCATCTAATAAAACTTTGTTGTATTTAGTTCGAACTGAATTAGGCATGCCTCTTAAATCTTCTAAAACTTTTCTTTCTTCTTCAACACCCAACAAAGTTGACATAGCCATTTGTTGTTCTGGCTCAGCAGATAAAATTTTATCCATGTTTTCTTTAGCTCTAAGTGTTTTTTGTACTTTTAGATTAAGGTTTTTTAAATAATCTCCATAGATAGTTTCGCCTGTAGGTATAATTGGTTCTTGATCATCTTGAACTAGTTTTCCGTTTCTAGTTCCACCTGAAAATAATTTTCTTACCGTACCACCTTTTGCAAAATTAAAAGTACCGTTCTTTATAACATCATCAAGCACCTTAGCTTTTTTTGGAATACCAAAAGCAAAACCTGCTTTTTGAGCTTCGCCAACTAAATCCATTCCATACTCTTTTAAATATCTAGCTACTTCATCCACACCATACCATTCTTCTATGGCTTTTCTGGTTGGAGGTAAAATAGTAACAACATCTTCTGCACGTAGGTCAACTTGCTTAGCAACAAATTCGTTGTAAGATTTATTAATATTTTTTATATTATTTTTACCTGCTGGGTTGGTTGGAGTTTTTAAATCTGACAACAACCTGCTTAAATAACTTTGAGTTTTACTAATAACACCTCTGTTTTTTATAGCGTCTTCCGGAGTAACAAAATTTGCATAAGAAGGCAAATTAAATCTTGCTGCAGTCACCATGCTTGCAGGTTCGTGTACATCCATACCACCAGCAAACGCTCTAGCGTTTTGTTTTAAAGACATTTGGCTTTGTTTTGGATCTCTAATAATAGTATTGTTCATTCTATCAGCAGCAGCTTTATATGTTTCAGTCTGACCCATATAAGAATTTCCTCCTGTTTTTCTTAAATCCTCAAAAACTTCATTGGCTAAAAGTTTATTTGTTCTTATTGTACTAAGTTTAGTTTTTCCATTAACAGTAAAAGTACCACCATCTAAAAGACTTAAATAATTTGTTAATGCATAACCAGCTTGAGAAGAAGATACATTACCACCTAGAATTTTTTGAACTTCCGTTATGGGAGGTAGCTTTCTATTTTTAATTACATACTCTTTAAAAGCAGAATTGTTTGCAAGTTTATTAATTCTTGTAACTTGATCAGAAGTTATACCTTTAACCCCCCGGTTATCCCACGCTAGTTGTAATTTTTTTAATTGTGCTTCGGTTGGTTTTTTAAAAAATAAAGCGTTGTTATTAGGCTGTATTCTACTTGGTTCTAAAATTTCATTTACAGATTTAAGAAAAGTATTTCTTTGATTAGTTCTGTTTACTTCGCTACTAAAAGTTTTTGTTGACGCATAACCTTTAATGTTTTTTTCAAAAATAGCCTGCACGTCATTAGGGGTTATTTTATTTCCTTTAAGTTTTAAAAAATCTTTATACTTTCCTAAAGACATTTGAATTTTAAATTTTTCGTCACCTGATAAGTCGGCAAAGTTTTTTGTATAAAAATAACTGTCTGGATCTGCAAAAGTAGGTTTCTTATTGTACCCATATAAGTCAGGTATTTTTATTTTTCCTGATCTAAAACCTTCATATAATTTATTTATTTCTGGATCTTTTGGTTTAAATAAAGCTTGTTGTATTTGGCTATTTCCAGTAGTGCCTAGCTCTACTTCTTTATTGTAATAAGGGTTATAAGAGCCATCAGACATATAAGCAATGTTGTCATTTTGAAAACTTGCTTGACCAGTCTTTTGATTAAAAACTAATTTACCTCTAGTACTTAATTCAAGTTGAGCTTTTACAGCTTTTGCTTCTGCAGGCCCTACTTTTTTCATCAACTCTTGAAAACTTGCTGGTACTAATTTGCCATTTTGTATAAGTATTTTAGACCCTTTATAAATTCCTTTAAAAGCACCTTGTGTAATTGCACCACCAACTCCAATAACCGGAATCAGTTCAATACCTAAAGACGTAAGCACAGCACCTGTAATATAAGCCCCGTTATTATCTGCAGCACTGTTTAGAAGAGCGTCTCTTTCTCTTTCTAAAACGGGAAAAATTCCTGCCGTTTCAGTACCGTCTTCATTTTTTGTAACAAATGAAAATAATTTATTTTTAGCTTGTTGTAATTCTATTCTTGCAGCATCAAGTCGAGCAAGGTTTGGATTAACTCCTCCAAAAGGATTATTTTTTTGCTCACTTGTTAAAGATCTACTTACCTCACGATTAATTAAATCGTATTTATCTTTAGCTTCTTTATAATTATAAAATGCAAGCGGCTGCGTTGTTTTAAGTACCGACACATTGTCAGAATTATTCATAAATTGATTAGGATCGTAAGTTAACGTGTAGCTAGCCTTTGCAAAATCAAGCCCAAGATTGTCGTTAAGTTGACCCGTGTATTCAGAAAAAACTTCATCGTTAAGCTGTAATACAGTATCACCTTGTAAAAAATCATTGTTTGTACTTTGCAACATACCCGAAACAAAAGAGTTAGTTTCATTTTTGTCAAAATCAATCCCAAGATTGTCTTTGCTAAGTTCCCATTCTTTAGCAGCTTGATAATTAGCAAAAGAATTTCCAGTGTTGTTGTTTATTGCTTTATATAACTTTTTATTGTTTCTAAAATCTTCTATAGTGTATTCCCCTTCGTATTCCCCTTCGCGAGTTAACATTTTATGTTTGTTTAAAAAATTAAAAGCATTGTCAATAGCCTGTCCTTGAGCATAAGAACCTCTACCTGCGTCAGTACGCATGTTTAATATTTTATTAAAATCTTCAGAACTAGTATTTTGCCATCGACCCCATTCGCGATCCGCGATCGGTGTTTCAGAACCCACCAAACCCTTAGTAAATTTATTTAAAAATCTACTAGCCTTAGTTAATGGAGCAAAATCCATTAAATTACCAGTATCAGTTAAAGTCCCTTTGTCTAAAAGATCTACTTCGTTTTCAGCATACCGCTGTCCTCTATAAAGTTCTTCTTCAGCCATTTAAGCTACCTGTGTTGGTAATTCTAGCTCTGCATTATATTTTTGATTAAAGCGAACTATGTCTTGTGGTGTTTGTAATTGTGCAAAATCAATCATTGCTTCTTCGCTATTTAAAATTAATCTAATAACGCTGTCGTTTACTTCTGCTGGCAACCGTTTACGTAGTTCTTCGTAAGTCAAAGGCATGCCTTGGTCCGGGCTTGATTCTGACGCTTCCGCTTGCATAATAGGAACTTGATTAGGATCTTGTACCGGTCCACTGCCTGGTTCAAACCCTGGAGTAGGTAAAGCATTAGGCATATCAGGATCCATAGAACCACCCATTGCACGTCCAACACGACCACCTTGAGAATTTTCTTCTCGCACTGCTCCAGGCCACGCCGGAACATAATTATCAATAAGACCAGAAGCTTCAAAAACTTCTTTTGTTAGTTTTTTTCTAATCTCAGTTTCGCTCATACCGTTATAAATATTTGGATAACCTGGTTCACCTTCTTTAATTTTAGAAGCGGCAATTGCGTTTCTAATTGAAGTTGCTAATGCATCAGAAAACGCTGTATTTTTTTGAAGATCAGCTTTTTCTCCGGTAATCAGTCTAGTCCATTCACCGTAAATAATATTTGTTAAGACATCTCTTTTTTGCTTATAGTCTTCTAATGAAATGTTAGGGTCTTTCATTTCCTCTATTAATTCATTGCCACGTTCTTCCCTAATTTGTATTTCTTTCTTATATTTATCTGGGAACAATTCTAGTTCTGCTCTTAATACTTCAATTGCAGCTTCCGTTTCTCTACCTATCATATCTAATTCAAACGCTTGATTATCATCTAGTAAGAGTTTATCGTTTTCAAAAGTACGATCTTGTAAACTCATTTGAAACTCATTTGCATCTGCAGTTAATTTTTGCTCTATAGCGGTACCTGCTCTAAGTCTATCATAAGCATTTTTTTGTTCAAAGTATTGCGCATCTCTAGCTTCAGCACTTGTAGCTAAATCTTGACCTAATCCAGATAAAGCGCTACTTGCATTAGCTAAAGCTCCACCAATACCACCTGAATCATCAACTGTTGGTGCGCCCATAATTTCTGCACCTGCAGCAGCGATTCTTAAATAATCGGATCTTGAAAAACCTTTTTGTTTTTCTGGTGCAGGATAGTATTGATCTATTAAATCTACATAACCAGCGCCGGCAAAACCCTGTCGTTGTGATACGCCACCGTGTTTGTAATCATTTCTATTTTGATGTGTAGCGCCGCGCATAACAGTACCATCGGGCATAGTATGTGTAGCAATACCACCTCGTTGGTAAGTAGGTCGAGTCATACCACCATTGCCAAAGCCTGCAGTGATACCATTATTAGCACGGCCACCCATATTAAACATTGGTCTTTTTAAACTTTTAAACATTTTAATCTTTTCCTTTATTGAAAGCGCCTATGATACCACCAAGACCTACTCCTGCACCAAGAAGAGTGTCTAGAGTACTCTTATTTGGAGTTGTGATAAAAGAAGTACTTGAAGGTGAACCATAACCAACACCTAACATTTGACCATAAAAACCTAAATTTTGTTGTTCGGCTGTTGCCCCAGCTTGTTTCGCTGCTTGTTCTGCATTTAGTTTCGCTTGCGCTGCCGCTGTGTTTTGTTGGCCCATAGTTGTAAGCGTATTCATTTGATTGTTTAAATTGTTCAAACCATATTGACCCATGTCCATTTGTTGTTGGCCTAAGCCCGCATAGATACCCATTTGGTTTTGTACTTGTTGTTGTGTAGTGTTAGCCATATTCATTTGATTAGCACCTTGTAATCCATAGGCTTGAGCAGCTTGTCCATACAATGAAGCGTTATTATTTGCCATTTGTTGTTGCGCATTACCTGCTTGCATTTGCCCAGTAGCTTGATTTTGAAAACCTTGTCCAAGACCCATTTGATTTTGTCCTGCTTGACCATAACCTTGCGCAGCTTGTTGATATGCGTTTTGATTAGCCGCAGCTTGTCCCATATTTGCTTGACCTAGACCCATTTGTTGTGCGTAAGCAGCTTGAGCATTTTGATTGGCTTGATTAAAACCTTGCGCAAGTAAATTACCTTGTAGCTGTGCACCACCGATAGTTTGATCAGCTAACATTTGTCCTTCTGCAACCCCGTACCGCGATCCGCCAAACGCGTTACCGGCACTAGCGCCCAACATTGCTTGTTGCTCTTGTGCTTGTTGATTAAACGCCGCCATTGAAGCATCAATAACTTGTTGTTGATACGGTGACATAAATTGTTCATAAGCATTTGCACCACTGTATTGACCAGCTTGAGCAAAGTTAGCGGCACCAGCGTTCTGACCAGCGGCTGCTGCAGCTGCAGCTAGATCATATTGACCGGTAGCATTGTTAAATTGTGTTCCTGCATTTCCAAAAGCATTATTGGCATTACCTAAAGCTGCGTTTTGTAAAGCATACTGACTTGCGCCAGCGTTCTGTCCAGCGGCTGCTGCTGCAGCTTGCGCCGCAGTCATAGTTCCTGCATTGTCATACGCAGCGTTAGCGTTAGTCATATTGGTTTGATAAGCAGTGCCATTATTATTAAAGAAAGTTTCGCCAGCAGTAGCAAAGTCTTCTGCGTTTTCTAAATAAGCTTGATAAGAACCTAAGCCATTAGGGCCTTGTGCAAGCGTTTGAGCTTGTGTGGTAAGAGCGTCAGTTCCTGCAGTGTAATAATTATTAGCAGCGTTGCCCATGTATGTTGACGGATCAACATACCAAGAATTAGTATCAATGGCGTTAGGGGCGGTGCCGTCTATATAACCGGCAAAATCTTCACCCATTGTTTCAACATAACCAGCGGGTAATGTTCTTTGAGTAGTTGTGGTCATATTAAGCCATTGCCTCCATTTGTTCCATTAGCTGATACATTTTTTTCGCTGCAGCTCTTGGTTCGCCGTTGCCGCCTGTCATTTTATCAAAACCTTCCATACCTTTAGCTGTTATCACAAATTCATCTTTTGACAACATTGCCGGTACGTCATCAGCTAGTTGTGCAATTCCTTGAGAAACAAAAGTTCCTCCCGGTACGCGACCGTCTAATTGCATACCATCAGGTACACCAGGAGCAGCCATAATACCAGTGTCGCCACCCATATTATAATTAACTCTACCACCATTCGCAAAATTACTACCATATAAACGTTTGTAATGTGCCATTAGTTCTGGATCTTTTTTGTATCTAGCATATCTTGGATCATCATATTTACGTGGTGGGTTACCATGTGCTTCATATTGATCAAAAAAAGTTCTTAAGACAGCGTCTTTTTCTTGTTGGTTTTTAAATTCTTTTTCTTTTAATTTTTTTTCAGCTTCTTTAAAGCCACCTAAAGTAGTTATAGTACCAAGTGAAGTTATAGTTTCTATAACACCCATTTTTGCAAATTGACCTGTTTGTAGTTCTTCAAAAGCAGGCATTGCAAAATCCACTGCTTTTTTAGTAGCTACATCAACTAGTGAATCACTGCCTGGAAGTGCTGGAACTTTAGCAACCTTAACGCTTTGGCCAAAGTTAGCACCGTTTTGTTTTAACACTGCTAATTCTTTTTCGCTAGGAAGAACACCGTTGTTATATTTATCAGACCACGCTTGTATTTTTTTAGGGTCGTCTTTAAAATTACTTGTTGTTGTTGCTTTTACTGGATCCATGCCTTCTCTTAAAACTTTATCTAAGTCTGCACCGGTAAGAGTAGGATCCAATTGACTATACTTAGCCATAAATTGACTATATTGAGATGGATCAATTGCTTTCATGCTTTCTAAAATACCGCTTGAGTTTTCCATGTATTTAAATTGATCCATGTTCATGCCATCAAACATTTTATTACCACCAAACCCTGTGTAAGCATCACTTGTAACATTAAACATAGATTTAGTAGGATCAAAACCACGAGATAACATATTGTCTAAACCTGCTCCGCTATTGCCAGCCATGCCATCACCAAATAAGTTAGAAATTTTTCCAGCTCCACGTTGACCAAGAGTTCCGCCTGTGTTTGTAGCAGAATCATAACTAAGTCTTTTGGCTTTCATTGCGTCAGTATTAGATGCTCCATAAACAGCTAAAGCTGCAAACGGATCTAATTGTCCGTCATTTTGTTTTGCTGAACCAAGTTGAGCAAAAGCATGGGCTCCAGCGGCACCTATAAAAGGTACTAAGAAAGGTGCAATGTAACTTGAATAAGGAGCTAGTTCTTTTGGCATCAGCTTATCAGCTGCGCTGTTCATAAAGCTACTTACTTCATTCGGTGTTATTTTCTCTACAAAATCACTTATTCCGCCCATGAATTATTCTCCAGTGTCCGATCCCATAATAGGCATCTCTAAAACTTTTATATGTATATCTTTGGCTTTGTTAGTTAACCATGGTTGGTTACACTGAGTGCAGGTGCCGATTGCCTGTTCCTCTGAATCTACCTCATTATCACAATTTTTACAATAGATTCTCTCATATATTTCTGGCTGTATTATTGGTAGTTCTTTACCATCAACCATTTGCGTACCCAGCGTTTTGCCTTCTCTAATCTTCCTCATTGTTTAATTTCCAATACAGAAAGAGTTACGTGTAAGGCGTTATTTTGATTACTTTGGACCCTTAGTATATCACTATCTTCTAAAACCAAAGGTTGTCTCAAGATTTCTTCATCATGATAACCTGATAAACCAGCGTTACCTACAGTCATAGTAATGTCTTTAATGATATTAACAGTTTGATTAGCCGAAGCATCAAACAGCGTTATGCTAACAACTGAGTTTACAACAGGAGTACATAAAATAGATTTAACTAAAGCCTGTACCGGTTTTTGAGCAGGTACTGCAGAGTCATCCGCTGTAGGTACCGTGTAGATAGTAAAATCTTGGTTTTGTGTTGTAACAATAGTGGTAAAGCTTTTAAAATTATCAGCCATTAAATACTTCCTGACCCTGAACTAATAAACCATGATCGAGAAGTAAGTTCTTCTTTTAAATCTTCTTGAAAAGTAAAGTTTAATTGATTAATAATACTTTCCAATTCTCGAATTAAAATATCTTGCTGCGCACGATCAAAAGTGTCTGTTGCTAGTGGTAACCGTCCTATATTAAGTCTTGCCATTATCGTCGCCCATCTGGTTTGATATCTAATCGAAGTGTTCCAAAACGTATATTAGCATTTGCAGAATTTGTGTCTATCTTTAAATTAGCTTGACGACCACGACCACGTACAGAAAATTGATTGGTAGTTGCTCCAACAGTAGACGTAAAAGTTCTAACCGCCGTTGTTGCCGGAAAATTTGAAAAAGTTACTGTTATGTCAGCAGTGCCGGTTTGATTTTTAAAATCAGGAATAACTCTAGAACAATGAAATAAATCTTCTCCATCTGCAATATCAAAATCACCAGAAGTAATACTAGAAGGCATAGAATTTCCAGCAGCATTAAAGCCGTCTTCGTGAGCCCATACATAAGTAGCACCAGCAGTAACACCTTGCACCGCACCTTGAGTAGGTATATCAGTTGCTTCATATTCAACAGCATAAGGATTTGCATAAATACCTCTATCCATCCAAGCGGTTCTAGTAAAGCCTGTGTTGGTATACCAAACGTTTTCTAAATAATTATATGTTACTGAAGCATTTAAAACCTCAGATCCTTCAGTTGGATAAAACCAAGTCACTTCATTAAAATCAGTGTTAACCGCTGCTGTAACTTGTTGTTGGGTAGTAGAATCAATATCGTCAAATACAAAATCTTGTACAGTGCAAGGTAATTTTTTGATAGCACCATCAAACATATAAAACGCTGTCTGCGACATCCAAAAAGAAGCACCGTTTACATCCACAGCACAACCAGCTGAGATTCCACCACAGTTAGCACCAATTTGGTTAAGACCAAATATAAAGGGTGGACCAATATTGTTCAATGAATATAGAGCTGAATCAGTCCAAACTAAAATAGAACCCCTAGATCTTTGTGCGGTGACAATTCTTGAACCATCTTGTATTCTAAAAGAACCAGCAGAGTTAGTTGATGCTGGAGACCACACACTTGGGTTTTCTTGTGAAGAAAATCTAAGAAACAAATCATCACGTGACACTTGAGAGCCAACTATTGTTTCAGTCCCAAACAAAAAGATATGTCGATCAGGTGAGGATACTAATAAGAACCTAGACGAAGTAGGAGCACCACTAACAACAACTGCAGGTGCACTTGTGCCATTGGATAAATCCCATTTATATAAAGCACCATCATTTCTTAAGGCTAACAAATCTTCACCAAAAGTATCAAACGACCAATACGTTGCATCAAGCACTAAAGTTGATCCTGATCGAGCAGTACCCCAAGTTCCAATACCCCAAGTTCCAGTGCCCCAACCTAAACCATAAGAAGAAGTTGCCGTACCATTAGTAAGATCATAAGTGAAAGTAGTATTACCAACACTTGGTGTTCCGGTGGCGTTAGCCGTGGCTGCAGGATTAGTTACTTGAATAGTATAAGTGTTTGCAGTCGGTACTGTTAGTATTTCAAATTCTTTATCGTTTAATACAAGTGTATTAACAGCATTACCTAAACTTGATATCTTTACAAAGTCACCCACAATAGATCCATGGGAAGCATCAGTAACAGTAACAATGGCTGAATTATTGGTAGTAGTAAAAGGGTTAGAACGAACTTGTGTTCTTCTAACCGGAGTAATATCAAAAGCTTGTCCTTCTGAATAGATATAAAGTTTTCTGTCAGTGCCAATAGCTACGTAACGAACCCCTGCTAAAGACACCCAGCCTTTCATAGCCCGAGCAACTCCAACTAAAGTTAAAGATAACACTGAAGTCCAGCCACCAATTTTTTCTGGTAGTCCAGAACGGAAACGCATATTAGTAGCATCAACCCAACGGCCTTCAGCACCATATTGAGTAACTTGCTTATCTATACCAGGTTTAAACTGTATTTTTGCTAGTGCCATTTTTAACCTTTTGGATATTTATCTTTAATTACTTTAATGCTTGCTTTCCAACCATCAATACCGTTGTGGTAGAGATCATCTAA
>TARA_R110001592_G_scaffold27664_7_pt1 | contig 14994 bp, 4 predicted proteins | sample TARA_R110001592 | Tara Oceans TARA_R110001592 (sample SAMEA4398387) | marine metagenome | biome: Polar Biome; feature: [SRF] surface water layer (ENVO:00010504); material: water (ENVO:00002006), including particulate matter (ENVO:01000060) such as... | depth 5 m
TGATTTACCAGTTAATTCACCAGTGTTTAATTCTAATTTACAACTTTGTTTTAAATCTAAATCCAAGTTATCACTTATAAATATCTGTCCGACTGAAGTTTCCTTTGAAAAACTTGTTGATATAGAATCACCATCCCAATACATTCCCTCTGCACCAGGAAGAAGATTCCAATATATACTATCTACATTTAGTTGAAACTGATAAGTATTTCCTGTTACTAATTTTAATAAAGAACCTACCCAAAAACCAGCATCGTAAAAAACTGCAGCGGTGTTAAGACCAAAAATAGCACTAATTTCAGGTGGTATATTTAATGTATTTATATCTAAATCAGGACCTGGCCATTCAATGTCCGCTGTATACGATAAATTGGGTAAATTAGATAAATTAAAATTTGGAGTATTATATGATATAAAACCATCACCTACAATATAAGCAGAATCAAAATACTCTGTATTATAATAATTATCAAAGTTAACTTCTTCACCTGTATCTAATGATGGTGGTGTAGGGTCTGGAGGGAATGACATACAATCATAAGCCACATTCGTACCCGCATTAAAATTACTATTACATTCTGGAACTTCAACAACCGTACAACTTCTGTTTTGACAAAATTCTGGAAAATAAACGTCACATGCATCTTCTGGTAATCTTTCAGTTCCAAATGGAAATCCCATTTCTGTAGATGAATCATAGTAGCCAGGAGGAAATAATACATCCCATTCTCCAAATTCATTATTATTTGAAGTACATGTTCCTAATTCACCATTCCAATATTGAGCCTGAAACCAGTACCCCTCATAATCAGCATTATCCGGATGTTGTACCTTCATCGTCCCAACCATTAGCTGTGAATTGACTAATTCATTCCATTCTTGAATGTCTTCTAATATCTCTATTACCTTATTAGCTATATCAGGTCTTGCATAATACGTTTCCCAAAAGTTAGCATCTTGTGTAGATATATTACCATTTGCTGTTACGTCAAATTCTTCAAAGTATTCTGGAAATGATAATGTTAATAAATGTTCATCTTCTAAAAATTGATTATCATATGCTGTAAGTGGAGCAATTGGTATTCCCAATAAAAGATTAATATCATAACTCTTATTAAAATATCTTAATTGTTCTAAATCCATTTGTTCAATATTTTTACCAAGTTCATCATTTTCTTTAGCTTCTAATAAATTTCTTTCATCAATAATATCCGTATCACCTATTTTACCACCACCTAATATATCATTAATTGATTTTGAATATTTTGAATTTTCACTTACCCCACCAATTATTGGTGTAGTATAAGGCCATGGTATTGTTTTATATTCAGAACCACCCACTTCTCCAAAGTCTTCAAACTCACTTATTGGTATGTCTAAAAATATTCTTGATGTTAGTAATTTATACCTTATAGGTTCAATTTCATTAAATGGTGGCATTTGATAATTTGAATAATTATCAGTCCATGTATTATTATTATACCCTACATAATTAAAAATTAATATTTTAATTTTTTTAATACCAGGTGTGGTATAATTATGATTTAAAGTTTCTGTATAGTCTTTAAAAATAAATGTGTTGGCATCTTGAGCTGTTATTATTTCATTAAAATTTGTTGGTTTATTGTTAAATACATCCTCTATAGTTTCAAAGTCATCATCAATATCATTCCAATGAACAACACAAACTTTATAATGCGGTGATATATTATTTGGATAACCTTTTTCTATAAAAATTTGATTATCACCTTCACCTTGATTATATTTCGCAACATCAACTTTTAATCTAACAGTAGTTGGTGAAGAACAAATTTGTTTATCCAAATCATTTGTTTTATATCCTTGTAAATTTTTATCCATTCTACCATTAATAGTAACTTGTGCAAATGGTGTGAAGTCTTTTCTCCAGAGTACATCCCCAGTTGCAGATGTAAAGGGTTCTTGTAAAAGATTAATTGTTGTAAAGTCTAAATCAAAATTGCTTTCTTTAATTGGATTTCTAACTTTTACTAATCTCGCTAATTGTTGGTCTTCTATTGGAAATAACTCTATATTTGCTCCATTTTCAACATTAAAAGTTACTACTAATTTTGTTATATACCAAGCTGGCTTATCACAATCATCATTATCCAAAGTATTGTGACCTTCACGCACTGATAAACCATCATCATGACTAACTACAATTGGTACGTTGGCTAATTCACCAGGAGTAGCTATAGCACCTTCTAAGTTCATTAACTCATTTGGATTAACTTTTAAAACATAATATCTTCTTTTTCTACTACGACCACTACCATTATTTGATTTTAACCATATGACAATTTGTATGTAATTTTGGTAATCTGGATCATCTTTCTCTGAAAAAATACTTGTAAGTCTATTGTCCGAATCTTCTATAGTATCAAGTGGTTTAAAAGGAATGAGGTTTGGATTAACACCGTCTAAAAAAACCCCACTGTATATTGCAGAACCAGCATCAAGAATATTTTGAATACCAAAATTTATATCACCTTCTTCTTCCTCTAAATAATCACCAACTTGTAATCGTAATTCATCTGTTACATCTGGATTTAAATTTTTTATAATATATTTATCTGTTAAAAAATCAAAATTAGGTGCACCATTGTCACTTATGTTACTATTTGGGCCTCTAAAAAATTGACATGTTTCTTTATTATTCTCATCCTCTGAATCAGTTCTAAAAAACTTATGAATGGTTCTGTATGCTTTTAACTCACCATCATTATTAAAACAATCGAAAGTATTTCTATCACAAATAAAACCACGAAAATCACAATTTATATGTTTATTGTTTGTACTATTTTCTTTTACTGTTAACTCATTTATCTGAATACCACTAAACCCAACAAATCTTAATTTATTTTCAACAATGTAATCTCTTTGATAATCAGTGGTTACAGTTGAATGTAAACTTTTATTAGAAAATTTATCAGCTGATAGTGGTATACCATTAGATTCTTCAAGTGGTTGGAAATTATTCACATCATTATTTTCATAATAATATTGTCCAAATGAATATGGTGTTGGTTTATTTTTAAATTGTTGTATTTTAGCCATTAAAATGCTCTATTTTTACTTGATTTTTTTAATTTGTTTGTTTTTTTTGTTTTTTTAATTTCCAATGTATCATTTTGAAATTTTGGTTTAAAATCACTTATAATAAAACCTTTGTTATTTTTACCACCATTGTCATTAAGTACATTTATATCATTAGTCTCAGAAGATAAACCAATCAATATATTTTCATCTTCTTGTTTATTATTTGTTATAATACCTTCAAGTGGAAATGGTACTTTATCATTTGGATAATTACCTTCAATAAATTTTCCATCTTGTCCATATCTTGGTAAAACTGGATAATAATAATTATCAAACCATTCTTGTTCAGAATAAATGTCTATTAAATCACCATCCAATCCTTCTCTGTTATAAATAGAATAATCTTTAGGAATAATGTTTTTCCAGTATTTTAAATTGCTTGGCGTTCCAATAGAGGATGTATTTTCGTTTTCAAATCCAAAAAATTCCCAAATTGATTTTGGTTTATTATAATATTTTGGAATTGATAAATCAACATCACCAATTGATTTACCAAGTTGTTCTGTAAGTGAACTATATTGCTGGCCAGTATATTGTTCGTTTTGACTTTGTAATGTTGGATTTATGTAAACCTCAGGAAGATTATAAGTATCACTTTCACTTAATACAGGTAATGTATTACCATTACCATCTGTATCTTCAACATAATTAGGTATATCTGAAAGACTATTCCAACTAAAAGCATAATCAGGAAAAGTATAATAGTTATCCAAACCACTTTCCTCAATAGAAATATTCAGTAATAGGTTAAACAACATATCCGATACGTCCCCCCTATAAGCTGGACCCATTACCCAAAGAGATAAATCCCCATCGTCACCACTATCAGCTACAATATTTAAGTCACCATCTCCATTAATATCAAATTCTTCTAAATATCGTGGGAATGGTAAAGTTGCTACAAATTCTGCATTAGTTTCTTCAAATTGTTGTCCATAAAAATCCTCAACATCTCGTGGTAGAGGGTTATCTGTTAAATTTTGATAAACCACATCTGCTATATCAGGTCTACCAAAAGTAGTCCACTCTTGAGCTGTTTCATAAGTTAAACCATTTATATTAAGTATGTCAAACTCTTGAAAGTATCTTGGAAATGGTAATGTTGATAAATACTCAGGTGAAACATTAAATGTATTGTTAGCTGGTTGTTGATAATAGTTTAATAAATCAAATGCGCCACTATCATTATATAAACTATCTATTTTTTGAAAAGCCATTTCTGTTTTTAATCTATCAGATTGACGGGAATAATTAACATCTACTAATGTTACATCTAAGTCAGGTGTGGGAAGATAAAAAGCAATATTTTTAACTGCTAAAAACGAAAGAGTTCCAGAAACATCTCTAAAATCAATAGCTCTTATGGTGGTATCATCAACTGCTGTTGTAAATTCTGCAGATATTCTTTTATGAAAATTACCATCATTATCAATACCCAAATCTTCAATTGTCGCATCTACAAGACGATGCCCATTCAACGAATTAAAAAATGTTATATTCAATGAATCAAGTGTTCCATCGTGTTTTAATTCAAATGATTCCACATATGTGGTATTAGGAATTACAGAAACATTATTACTCATAAGAAATTCTGTGTTTGTATTTCCTGATGATGGATTTATTATAAAAGTTTGATACCAACCATCTTCACCACCTAATGTCACTTCTATAGCTGATGAATTAGCTAAATCTGTACCGTTATACGCGTGAAAATCTTTTGTAACTAAATCATCTTCTAATAGTAGATTATTAATTACAGCTCCATCAACAATGCCTAAATTTCTTTTTAAAGATTTGTAGTAAATACTTTGCTTTGATGTTCCACCAATTACTGGTGTTGGATTTTTATATGGTATAAATGAAAAACCATCACTACCAAAATATTTAAAATCTTCATCAGTTCCTTCATTAATATTAATTTTTATTGTAAATTTTTGATTATAACCAACACCCAAATTACCTCCATAATTTATATTAGTTGGAGTTGCTGATGGTGTGTAAAGTTCAGGCACTGTTGTGAACATAGTTCCTTTTATTTCATATGTTCCGCCTTGTTCATATGTGTGATAAAGAGCTATATCTGTTCCTATTTTTTTAGGGTCGGTATCAAATTCAATAGGAGAACCATCACCCCAATCTATATCACTTATAAAAAATTGTTTAAATTCAAACTTCTCTAAAAGTATTTCTCTATTTGGTGATAACACATCATCATAAGGAAATCTTGGATAAAAATAAAATTGTACTTCCAATGGTGCAGTTGTATCGTTAAATTCTTCAATGTCAGCAGTTGGTTTAAATTTATCATAGTATTCTGTTAAACTTACTAATCCATAATCATTTGGTCCTTTTTTCTTTCTTACATCAACATCTGGATGAAAATCATATGCTTCTTTAAATTCAACATTGTCTACTAAAATTATAGAAGCATTGTTTTCCATATAATTTTGTATTGAATCATAATCTTGTATTTCAGGATACAAATCATATTCCATTCGTGCAAATTCTAAAGGAGTTAAATATAAATTTACACCATTGTATACAGTAAGATTAACATCCTTATGAACTTCAAACACATATTCCATTTTTTCCCATTTGTTCATTTTAGTATTTGTAAATGAAGCTCGTGTTTCTGTACAATATCGTTCTTCAGTTAATTTACTTGAATAATGATTTTCATTTTTACCATTCGGTGAACATTGTGAAGTTTTATATTTTTTTGTTTTTATTTTAGAATCTGCAAATGTTTCATTGTCACTAGAAACTTTAGAATTATCAAATTCTAAAATAGTATGTATTCCAGTATCTTTTAAATCAACACCATCATTTATATCTATTGTTTTCATCATAAAAGAAAGTTTAAACTTTTGGTTTTTTCTTTGTGTTATTTCTGAAAGGTTTTCTTTTTTTATAAAAGTAGTAATACCTTGTCGAGTATCATAACTAAAATTCTGATTAGTAAGTGGTTTTAGGGTATCAACCACAATACATCTATTAAGTGAAAAACACTCCGAATAGGTAGCTCTCCAATATGGTGCTATCCTATTAGAACGATAATTATCACTCGTTGAAAAGTCGTCATCGTGACTTTTGCTCCTAATTATATTCCAATTCTCTGCTATAAAAAGTTTTCCAAATGGACTAAAAGAAGCTTCTTGATAAATATATTGAATATCTTTACCATTACCATTCGAAACGCCATTTAATAAACTGTATTGGTTAAATGATTCATCTTTGTCATTAATAAAGTTTTCATTAGTTTTGTTTTCATTTTCATAAAAGAAAATACCTAATGATTCTTTACCATCATTGTCTGATAAATAATATAAATCTTGATTTGAATTTAATTTTAATTGTGAATTACAAGCTTCCACACCAGTATTGAAAAATACATCATTACTGTTTTCTATTCCACCATTTATAATATATGATTGATTACCATTTGAACCAGCGTATGCCATTTCAACTGATGAACCATCTTTACACATAGCTCTGATTTTACTAAATTGTAAATTGTTATTAAGTTCAGTATTACAATCAAAGGTTCTTACATAATTTTCTTTTGTCATATCATTCAATGTGGTGTTACCCACATTATTATCATATGGAGCTTCAAAATAAATAGATGGGATGTCTATACCAGTATAATAATTTCCATCCCCCATAGCTGAACCACCTGGTAAAGTCATAAATTCTATATAATCACAAGCATTTAAATTTTCTTCTCTTAAATCTATCCCACTCAATACATCTAATTTATTTTTCATAGTTGGTTCAATATCCACACCAGTTAATTTAAAGTCTTGGAAAAATGTAATTTGAACCACTTCACCAATAAATTCATCAACTAATTGAAGATATGATTCTCTTACATTATCACAATCCATTTCATTAAATGAAATTGGTGGTAATGGAAATCCAATTCTTATCAATACATCTCTGTTTAAATTTTGATTATTTGAAAATGTATCTTTAATATATTCTTCAGCATCTTCTGTGGTAATAATTTCTTCAACACCACTACTATTAAGTCCAAAACCATTAGTTGAATTTGGAAGTTCAGTATTTTCATTTATATCATCAAACCAAATATCTGCTGAGTATTGTGCAAATATGTTCATTATTACTCTAAAGTATATTGGATTATCAAAGAAAATTTGAAATGCTTCATTAACTAATCCCATACCACCACAAAAATCAAGGCCTTTGGAGTGACTATCACCTAATGTATATGTTTCAGTGAAAACATCTGAAATTTCTAGAGAAGTAAATGGAGATTTGGTAAAGCCTTTTCCTAAATCATAATCTTCTCTTTTTCCAGTATAATCACCTACAACAATATCCGCGTCATCTTCAATATCTTGACAACTTAATTCTCTATAAATTGGTAAATCATATAATTCATTTCCTTCTACATCTGTACCAATTTGAAATCTATCAAATACAATACTGGATAATCCATTTTGAAATTCAATGGTATCGGTGTCAAACTGACTGTCACTATTATTTAAACCGCCATTAAAATCCCTCCAGTCATCATTATCATTTACACTTGAATTATTAATCGGTTCAAAGTATCTTAATTCATTTTCCATATCATCAATATATTCTATAGCATTGTTTTCTGCAGAATCATCATAATCATATCTTGTTCTAACAAATGGATAATGGTAAAGTGATGGGTTTACAACATCACCCTCACCCGATTCTTCATTATATTCAAAATTTTCAAGAACTGTATTGTAATAATAATCAAAAACAATATTGTGTCCAAATTTACCATGTGTTCCTAATGAATTAACACATTGTCCATTAAAGTGTACTTTAGGAATTAAAAAATCTTCATTTGAAAATTCTATAATTTCTTGAATACTACAATCCACTTTATTACATGCGTCTGCATTATAAACATTTCCTGTATTTTCTTCTGTATCGCCTTTAAAATAGTTAACATTAACTGTTAAATCTTCTGGATTAGAGAATGAGGTTTCGCCAGACGAGGCAAGAGTTCCATCTTGAGTACCTGGAATACAACACAATGTATTAATAGGCTGCGTATACTGATACTGCTCTATTTCGTCAGCATGAAATTTACCATCCCACTTACAAGCATTTTCGTGTGGTGGATTTTTTTGATAACAATTAGTATTAGGTGGACATACTGTATAATTATCTGCACCTTCTATGAAACAACCCCATAGGGTTTCGTAATCTTCATTTTCTTCTTCATTATTACCATGTCCATCTATATGTTTATTGTGAACAACAATACCCTCAACAATAAATGTATTATCACCATCTAATGATAGATTATATACATTAAAATTTGAATTTTTTTCTTCTTCTATATAATTTGTAATTAATTTATATTGTATATTATCATTATCCCAAAACGCTATATTAGCATCCATATTTAATTTTAAAACAGTATTGGAATTATTTAAGACAGCAACTTTTTTATAATCTTCAGGCCAATTTTTTTTATATAATTCTGGATTAAAACTTGCCCAACCTTTGTCGGTTTTGATTGGGTGCATTGAGGTTACAAATGGGCTTAAACCATTGAATCCATGTAGTTTACTTTTACCTATTTTAAATCTTGGTGTATTAATTACAACATTTATTCCATTTACACCTTGAACCTTGTCACCAATTACTACATCTTTTATTTCTTTGAACGTACCATCAAACATAAGTACTTTAGCTTCAGGAATAAAACATTCCATACCACCACCACTATCACCATCTCCTAAAAATTCATCATACTCATCTGAATATATTGGAGCTCCATTATCAGTTATCTGAATTGGTATTGGTATGTATTCATATTCTGGCTCTGCATCACCACCAGCTCGAGCTGGTAAAATAATACCAGTCCCAGTTCCAAAACCCGTACAGCCTAAACCTGAATGGCAAAACTCCACATCACTATATGGAGACACATTATCAGTTTGTGCTAATTTATATATTTGTGTATCAACCGTACCATCACCATTAGTGTCTAATGGAAATCCATAACCAGGAGTTACAGAATTATTTGTTGCCTCACCCTGCCAATACCCATCAGATGAGTTATAATTCATCTCATCAATATTCCATCCATTTTGAAATTTAAAAGTATAAGGTATAGTAGTGTCTGAAAATCTATCAATACTAAAAAATTCAGTAGTACGACAATCATATACTTCACAAAAATTAGTTGCAGCCACCTAAATCTCCATTTTAAACTTTAAAACCCTTAGACCTTAATAAGTCAGTTTTTGATATGATTTCAACTTTACACTTGTTTCCTAAACCTGAATTAAAAATAGATTCACCACTAATTGGTTCGATATGATTTAACCAAAAGGTGGTATTTTCATTATATACTTCACCATTAGGACCAGTTAAACCAAATGAATTATCTTCATCCACAATAGGATTAAAACTTGCACATATGAAATACCATTCTTGAAAATTTTCTGGTATGAATGTTGTTTGTAGTAATCTAAATTCGTCATTACCTAATCCATCCATATCTGGAATGTTATTATTTTTAGTAGCACCTCCTACTCCCACATGTGAATCTCTTAATGTTCCATTATCATTTACCACAAGTCTAACAAAACGAGCAGTGTTTGAATTTTCATAAATAAGTGGATAGCTAGAGTCTCTGTCAATTATAAAATCAGCTCCAGTTCCCCAAGTTTCATGATTAGTATGTGGATTGGAGTCATCTTTATTCAATATATATGTTTCCAATTTAAAACCAAATGGAGTGTTCACTCCTGTGGGGTTTCCAAAATTAAATAATGTTCCCTCACTTGCTTTATCTAAAAACCTAACCCACATTGTAATAGTAAAACCACCAGTTCCATCCGTGTTTAAATAAGTTGGATTACTTGGATTCAATCCTTCAATGAAATCTTTGTTTGTATTACGAATAACAATACCTTGATTTAAATTTCTAAATTTTAAATAACCACTTGATTGGTTTACATATTCTGGTCTTTCATCTTGTGGTGTAATTGGATCTTCCAATATATCAGTTAAATATGGTTCAATGGTATTATAAATATCTTCAATGGTTAATGATGAATTTGTATCATTTGCTGTGTCTTTTAGTCTATGAAAGGCTGCGTTTTCTTCATCAATATTTGATTCTTCTGGATTATCTTGAGCATATGATATACTATTGTCTTGACTATATTCAGTTGCACCATCCCAAGTTCCATCTTGAGCTCTATCAACTACCCCATTATTATCAGTATCAAAGTTTGGTAAATCAGTTGGAATTAATGCATTTAATTCTTGAAAGAATCTAACAATTCTTGATTGTCGTGTATCGCCTGTTGGAAGTAATTCAAATATATTAGTATCAAGAAATTCCTCCGCTTTATCAATATCAATATTTGATTTTTGTTGTTTTAATGAAATAAATTGACTTGTGTTTGAAAACTCACCACCTTGAATTATTAAATCAGTAATAAGTTCAGAAGAAGCTAACCCCCCATTTGAAAGTTCTATTGATATACCATTCTCACCAGAATTTATAGATATGAATAAAGTATTAAAATCAGTAATTCGATTAGCTATCTCTTGTAACTTTGGAATTACTTGTTCGTCCTCCGTTCCTTCATTTATAATAGTGGTTTGATTTAAATCTTCTTGATTAGCTTTTATATCTTTTTGAAAAAGTGCTAAGACACCTTCTCCACCACCCCGTTGGAGTTGACCATTAAGAATAAATTTTTGATTATCTTCAACATTTGTTGTATTAACAAATTCACTAACTATTAATTCATCAGCTATTAAATCTAATAATAACTCTAATTTTTCTTGAGGTGTCATAATCTATTTCCTTTTAACTATAAATTCGAAATCATCATCAAATACTTGCTCTTGCCCATCATCATAATTTAATTTAAGTTGTATTTTATAAACCCTATCAGGATAAAACCCATCTAACCATTGATTAAAATAATTACCATTTTCATCACAACTCATTGATGTATAAGAACTAAATGGTACAATAAACTCATCAGTAGCCACATCTTTAATAGCATATGAACCACTACCTTCAGTTATGAATGAACCAGTTACGGTTTGAACTGATGTAGTGAAAGATTTTTGAATATATCTTTTTCTAGCACCAACTCTAAACTTAACCCGTTCTCCTTCTCTATACTCTTCTCTTAAACCTTGCATATATAAAAAGTTATCAGCTAATCCACTCATTGTTAATTCAGTTAATGAACCTGTGTTTGAGCCACTACAAGCTATATGGTCATCCCATCTAACTTCTAATCTTGGTGAAAAAATTGTATGTGTGTTTCTTGAGAAAAATTTTAAATGTCCAAATGTTTCATTATCAGTTTCTTGACTACCACTAAAGCGAATTAACATTCCATAGTTTTCTTGTGAACCAGTAAACCACATTTTAACCATATCCGTCACTTCAACATTAATATCTGGTGATTGATTACTAAAAGTTTGTACTGAAGAACTTATTACATCATTATGAACAACAACACCATCAACAATATCGGCATTCAAATAAATTGAACCAGTTGATAAACCAGCTTCAGCCCATGGAATTGCTGTTCCACCACTTGGATTAGACCTATTGTCAAAACTACACCCATTTGTATTTTTTGGATTATCTCCAAATTTTCCTGTTCCCTCTGTCCAAGATTGAGATATTGGTTGAATGGCTAAAGTATATGTTTCAGTCATTTCAGCATTACCTTCAGCCTCATATAGTCTTAAATAATATTCAGCATTAGATGTTATTGTACCATCAGCAGCTGATGAAGATAATTCAGTAAATTCAGTTCCACTAAAGTTAACCAATGTTCTTGTTGGAAAATCAAATGAGAAATTAAAAAATTGTTTTTTGACTTCAAGTATTTGGTCTCTTCCAAAGTTTTGGTCAGTAAAAGATTCTCCAGTTACAGTTGACGAACCACTTGAAATCCAAGTGTCTTGTGTTGGAAAAATAAAATGATGCATTATCTAACTCTCCCTTGTATATTTTGATTTGGATTTTTTAATTCAAAAACCGTTGGTGTTGCTGTGTTTGGTGGAACTATAATTGTACCATCATCTGAAAGAGCAGTTTTAAAATCATATTTATACCCATAACCAGCAGTTCCTGTTGTTACAAAATCTCCATCCTCATTACCATCACCATCTATATCAACATCACCCTCTCCTGGTGTATAAGAATAAAGAAATGTTGGTGGGGTTAATAATTCATTATCAGATAAAGGAAAATAATCTTCTTCTTGTGTAATGGTTATATGTCCAATAGAACGAACACCTTCAACTCCCATTAATTCAAATTCTAATTGACTTTTATAAATTGGTTGATTAAATTGCATTTTTTCTATTCTAAAATAATCTTTAATTTTTTGAATACAATCTAATTTTACTTGTTGTTTATTTGCATATTTTTCAGCAATTATATCAAAGAACACACCAAAGTTTACAATGTATCCGTCATTGATTGTTATTACATCCGTTAGTAATTTAAAATTATTTAAATAGTTTTTTATATTTGATGTTAAAGTGGTTGGTAATTGTGTATCTGAAAAATAAGGATTACCAACTAATTGTTTTAAATTATTATATCCTAATACATAAATGTTTATTGTTGAAATATTAGTATCAGCTGATGGTGTTGTTAGTAAATTATCAATATTACTATTAAGATTTGTAAAATTAGTAGCAGATTGAGCTGAAGTATTATCTAAATGTGTATTGAGTATACCTGATCCATCTACGAAATTATTTTTAGTATTATCTAACTGCGTATTAAGATTACCATCTATAACTAATAATCCATCTCTTGTAGCCGTTACCGCATCCTTAAAAGCATTAATGTAAACAACTATCTGCTCATTTGTTAGTTCACTACCATTTTCCAAAGTATTTAGGAAGAAGTTAAGAGAACTAACCACATTCGTTAAATCAGTATCAATGTATGAACTTATATTACTTGTAATATTTTTTATTTCGTCTAAATTAAAATTAAATCCATCAGCAATGTTATTATTAAAACCTTTTACTTCATTAAATGAAGTATTAATATAATTATTTGCATCAAGTGACGAATCAACTACTTCATTATATGCAGATTGATAGTTATCACCTTCACCATACACATCTGTCCTTGAGACATATGCTTTTGCAATATTTCCAAACTTACTTGGAACATTTAAAACTCTAGCTTCATAATCTTCTTTAGTCACACATCTGTTTTGTGTTGTGAAAAATGCTTTAGCTCTTTCTTTTATTTCAATTGTATCTTCTTCATCTTTACCACCACGAGCTGGTGAGTTATTAATCACACTTGTTAAAGTTGCAAAAATGTTTCCATTTTGTGCAGTTGTGTTTGGTGTAGTGGATATATCACCACTCGGTATATTTGAGTTTAAACCACCACCTACACGATAAGTTATTGTAAGAGTTGTGTTATTTGGTGTTTCACCCAATGTAGAATACTCATCACCAAGTAGAGGATCTATAGCATTATTTAAATCATTTGTTTGTCCTGGAATAATAATTCCAATTTGCTCGGTATCAAGATAACCTTCATCTATAATACTACCATCTTTCATCACACCATTACCGAATACCAATGAAGTTGTATTGTCTTGATTTGTTTCACGAGTAAATCTTTTTGGTGATGTTATGTAGGTTAATGAATAAGGTACAGCTTCAACCGATACATTATTTGAAAGGTCTACATATGCAGAACTTCTACCCGCATCATCTGTATAATGAGTTGTAATTGGAACTCTGTCTTGTGCTAAATAATCAACTTCATACCAATTATTGTTATTTGAATCTACACAAGAAATTATATCAATAACATTTGTATCAGGTATGGTAAAGGTTTTAAATTTTTCAGGTATTCCTACTTGAAATGTAATTGTTTTTTCAGTTGCACTTACAGCTCTTGTAGTTCTTGATAACGTATAAGTTGAAGCTAAACCGCTATCACCTGTTGTACCAATTGTATCAGTATCACTACCTTGTTCAATTTTAAAATCAATATGTTCAAGTGTTGTAAAAACAATATCTGAATTTGTTGATGATACTATTTCAATACCAGCATCAAATATTCCAGCATCACTATAATCAATTTTAGATGTATCACCAAGTGAAGCATTTACTTCAGAAGTAAATGTTAAATCAACATAAGCAGGTACGATTGGTTTTACTTTGTAACCAAACATTTTAGCCATTATGATTATGTTTCTTCTTTCTTCTGCTAAAGGTAATAACATCTCACGGTATTGTTGGTCAATATAAAATGATAAAACATCACCCACATAAGCATTCATTTCTAATAACATCATTCCAGGAGATGCTTCATTAAAATCACGATATGTGTTTGGGAAATAAGATTTAGCATAATTCATTAATGATTGTTTTAATGCAGTAAAATCTTTATTTAAATAATTTACATTTGATTCTTTAAAATTCTCTTTACCATATGTTGGCATTTGTTATCTCCAATTAATATCCACCACCACTCGTTATATTTGATTCTGATTCTGTTATATCACTACTAAAATCTAAGGTGATAGAATCCAAAGTGTTTGGGTCTTGTTTAATGTTAAATGATAGTTTTATTCTAATTTCATTTGTTCCTATATTTGTATCATTATTATTACTTAAAACTTGAATATCTCTTACCTCAACAAAAGGTAACCAAAATTCTATTTTATCTAATATAATATCTTGAATACCAATTAAATTTTCTTCATTGATATGTTCAAATAAAAGTTTTCTTAAACCTATTCCTAAAGTTGGTTGAAAAAATCTTTCTCCCTCTTCAGTTTGTAATAAATTTCTTATGTTATTTTTTACAGCTTCAATGGTTGT
>TARA_R110001592_G_scaffold217_2_pt1 | contig 14985 bp, 11 predicted proteins | sample TARA_R110001592 | Tara Oceans TARA_R110001592 (sample SAMEA4398387) | marine metagenome | biome: Polar Biome; feature: [SRF] surface water layer (ENVO:00010504); material: water (ENVO:00002006), including particulate matter (ENVO:01000060) such as... | depth 5 m
GGAAGGATATCTTCGCTAATTGTGAACTGAAGTTTATCTTGATTTGGCACAGGTTCTATCACTGGAACATCGATGGGTTTTGTCTTCTTTGGAGGCATTATAATTATAGTATATATAATATTTAAAATTAAAATTCATTTTTTTTAATTTTAAATATTATACTAGAGTAATATATAAATGTCACTAGTAATTTGCTCAAATAAATTAGAATCTTCTAATCCATATGATAGATTTGGTCAAGACCAATCCGCTGGAAGTTTTCGTAATCATTTAGTTAATACATTAGAACTGCCTGCTAATGCTGAAGTCGCCGTCCAATCGGTTAAGGTTAATAAAGATGGTCTCATTAGAATCACGAGTAGCGATGTCTGGTATCAGTTTTTTAATCAAAATATGCGAACCAATGTAGATACTCCGTTAATTAATGTTAGCACCTTATCTACAGGAATGCCTATTATGTGCACTCCTGATATGATAGATAAAAATGGAAGCGAATTTGTGAATGTTGAAGAATTTGTTAAAAGAATTACAACTGGAATGCTATTAGGATGGCCTCATCCTGATTGTAATCGTGCAACTACAAAATGTGAAGTTTTACGATTAGGAGCGACGATTCTTGGAGGAGGTTTTGAAGGTTTTCGAATGACTTATGATTATCTTCGCGCGGCTTCTACTAATTTATTAACATTAGAATATAATTCTTTGGCACGTGCTAAAGGACTAGTAGAACAAATAACATATGTCGCAGATGGACTTACTACTAAATTCACTTGTACTGGAACAGCAGATGATGCTAATAATAATAACGTCGTATGGGCAAATGAATATCCATTATCTCATAATGGTGGAATAATGGAATTTCAACTCGATTTGTTGAAAGAGACTGGAACTGAGAAATTGAATGGTGGTTGGTCAATAGGTCTTCAAAGAGGCACAAATAGCACAACAGGACAAATTAAATATGGGAGTGAGAATGGTGCTTTAAAATATGGTCATCACTATGATTTTGTTGTATGTTCTGAACAACTTGTTGCTGGTGGAAACTTTTTTATGAGATGTGCTCATAATGTCTATACTGGTAATGATCCAAACAGACCTCTTAATATGGAAGAAATTCTATATTATGATGATGTAGCGGGAAACTTTCCAACAAGTGAATGGACGCCTCCATTTGTTACTGCTAAAGGACGTTATAATTTTTCTACTAATATTCAACATTTTGATAGACTTAGATTCACTGTTAATAATGAAATAGTTGTTATGGAACTTATGAGCACGACAGGCACTGGTCTGTCTGCTGTGGCAGGACAATATTATGTTATTTCTTCCGCTTTGTTGAGAGCAACTAAAGCAGCGGGTAAAGAATCCGTGCCTAAACCTGCGGGTCAAACGTGTTGGAATCTCTACCCTAAGGTTATGATTAGAACAAATACCAGAAGTTGTGCGATGTCGACCTACTATGGACGAGCGACTGGTTATACTGCGAGTCAAGAAGATGGTGATTGGTATTGTAGAATGGCTAAGAATGGACAAATTCGCTTGGCAATGGAGATTGATTGTAGAGGCTTTAATGACCTTACAGACCCTACTTATTATGTTCAAAAAGGTGTAACTGCGGGTGTTTTTGATGCTTATGAAGCCATTACAATATTGACTCCTGATAGAACTTATTATCTCGGGACTGAAGGTGCTAATATTCAACATAGACTTGGTTTTATTGCTCGAGGTATTTTAGATTATTCTCAAGGAACAGTTGCTGACCAAAAAGTAATATATGACAGCGATGTCACTCCTGAGATTATTGATTATTCTTCTCAATTTATCAGACTTGATAATTTCACTCAAACATCATATAACGCAGGAACTGGTCGTCCTTCTAGAATCCTTTATCATATGCCTCGTTTTGATAATTCTAATCGTGAGATTGGAACTGGTTTATATTTTGAACCTCATCAACGTGTTTATATTAAACTTAATAATACTGAAAAGATTCCTGCAAATGAATTTCATTTGTCTATTTGTGATAATAAAGAACGTTTAATTACAGATTTGACTGGACAGACCATTATTTGTCTTCACGTGAGAGAAGAAAAATCTATGGATTAATTATTTTTATCTTTTTATTAACAGATACTTATCTATACGATAAGCCTTTGATTTTTTATTTACCGCAGCATATACGCGAGCATATGCCCATTGTTCAGCACTTGTGACTTGTGGTCTGACTGATTTTGGGTTGGTTTTATAAGCACCAACCCCACGATTGAAAATCTTTTTTATTCCTGATAATTTATATCCAGATAATATAGCAATTTGAGAAAGACTATGTGATTCATTTAATTTGAAACCGTGTTTTTTATTAAATTGATTTTTATAAGTTAATGGCATTTATATTATATATATATAATATAATATAATTCTATGAATTTAAAAGAAGTTCAAACATTAAAGATTATCGTCTGTTTTATTTATTTTGTTCTATGGGTTGTTATTGTGCCTTTATTAATTTAAAAACAATTGTCCCAATAATTGCTCACAGGTTCAACACGAGAAACTAATCTCATAAGTTTTTGCCTTTCTTCCGCTTCTTCTTTCTTTATTTTTAATATTTTGGCCTTTTCTGATTTTCTTATTTTTCGTAAATTATCATAATCGATAATTGCTTTCAAACTAATCTCTTCTACTTCAAGTCTTCGTCTTTCTGCTTTTGCTTCTTTGTCCTCTTTTTGTGTTTGACGTTCTAATAAAAGTCTCTCCGCAACACGTAACCGTTGCTTTTCTAGTTCTACTTCTTCCCTCTGTGCTTCTGCTGCTTCCCTCTCGGCTTCCTTTTGTGCTTTTTTTTTTGCTAGTGCATTTTTCGCATCTTGCTTTTCCATTTCTTTCATTTTTCTCTGGATTGCTTTTTCTTCTGCTGCTGCCTCTCTTTCTGCCATTCTTATCTCTCGCAGTCTAACCTTTTCTTTTCTTGCTAATGCTAAGGATTGTTTTTTAGTGAGTCTAGGTTGCTCTACTGTGATATTTAAAACATCATTAATTTTATCTTGTAAATCAATCGCTTCGTGATCACTTCCACTATCTTCTTCCTCTTTTACTTCCTCTTTAACTTTCCTCATAACTATTGGTTTATCAAAAATATCATTATTATTAATTTTAGGTTTAATATCAGTTTGTTCGTCTATTATATTTTCTTCTTCTTGTATTAGTTCTACTTCTTCACCTCCAGAAACTTTAGGTAGAAAATCCATTTATATATTTACTAGATATTTTAATTTGGAATAATAAATCTTGAATTTCATATTTAGTTAATTCTCTTGAATCTCGAGTTCGATTCGTCTAATTTCTTCAAACCATTTGAGAAACCTTGTGACTGGTTGTAGTTTGACCTTATGTTTTTTTAGAAACTCCACGTAACTGAAAGTAGACATAAACCCTTCTCTAACACATTCTTCATATATTTCCTGTTCCTTTTTAAAATCTTCATATTTAAATAACCAGTCACAATTCCTATATTTTCCAAAATTAAATTTCGTTGCTCTACCTTGTTCTTTTAGTGTAGTTAATTTGTCACATTTACAATATAACTGGTCTAGGTTCTTTTTCTTTTTAAATTTCGTGCTACATATCACACAATATTTTTCAGGGTTCTCAAATCTATCTTTCTTGTCTTTGTAGTCTTTTATGGCGGTTTTCGCTTGCTCCTTGTCTATGTGTTTATAACATTCAGAACCAACATCTAATGTTATGTTATTTGTTTTATTTTGAATTATAAAAATATTATTAATTTTTTTTGTACAAATACACTGCATTGGATGTTCTTCACTTTCTTCTTTAGTTTGAGTGTATGATCCTTGTGCTATCCATTCCTTCTTTGCTTCTATAAAATCATCTGATATTGAATTTAATAATAGTTCTCTTCTGAATATTTCGTGAAGTTGTTTACTTTCTTCCATCTATATTATACTAGGATATTATTTTTATATCCTTTAATATTTAAAAAGTTTTATTGATTTTTCTGAATCTTTTTTTAGTGTATTTTGAACATACACTTTTTCATTTTTAAAGTTTAGAATTTTTTATATTTTAAATTTTCATTAATATTTATTGAATATTTTGTTAAGTGTATTTAAAAAGTGTATGTTGAGATTTAGACTGCTCTTACTGAACCCATATTTTTATTTTACTTTATATTTTTTATTAGTTTTAATAAAAACTGATTTTCATTTTATTTACGTTTTTAAAAAGTGTATTTTGTGTATTCACTTTTGGAAAAAAACCTCTACAGGATTTTCTTTGCCAGGATTTTGCTATAATATTGTTTATTAAAACTTTACAATATTATACTATTATACATACACTAAATACACTTAATTTAAATATATATTTAAGTAATAAAGTATAACTATAATAGTAAAGTTATACTAAGAAGAAAGAAGAAACCTGACTGAGCAGTTTAAAAACCAAAATACACTTCAAAATACACTAAATGAATGTTTAAACTACATTTATGAAAAAATTTAAAAATATATTAAAAACAAATTTAAATATAAATAAAATGAAAAATATAAAAAAATCCTAGACAACTTTAAAAATCAAAAAGTGTATGTTCAAAATACACTTTTTAAAAATGTATTTAATTAAAATTTAATTAAATAGTATTTAAAAAAATTAATATATATTTTAATTATATAATAATGAAAAAGAAATCTATTACTTTGAATATTGAAAATATTGAAATTCCTAGTGAATTCCAAAATCTAGAAAAAAATATTGATGATAATCATATGGATAATGATAGTATTAAATCTAATAATTCGATCATAGAATTTAAGGACTTTAGCAAAGATTTTCAAAGTAATTGGTGGAATTGTTGCGGTGAAGGTAATCATAATCCATCGGGTCCAGGGTTTAATAATAAAAAAGGTTGTAATGAAGAAGAACTACCTACACACGTATTTCAAAAGTTATTCTTACAACCTACTTCAACTGGTAAAAATCCTGAACACTGTATATTTGAATTAATTAAACAAGATGTTAAAGTAAAACCATTTTACGATATTGACAAAGGTTTCGATTCAAAAGAAGAATGTGATAAAAATGAAAAAATATTATTAGATAGTTTTACAAATTACCTTATGACAATATATCCTTTAGGCGTTCTATCTATAAGCACCGCAACAGGTTGGAAAACAAAATATTATACAAAAGATAAAATTAAACATACTAAATTACAATATTCTATGTCTTATCATATTGTAGTTAATAATTATGAAACTACATTATTAGAAAATGCAGAATTTAATGTATCACATAAAATTTATGAACAATTCGATTTTGTTGATAAGGCTATTTATCGTGATAAATATGGATTATTAAGATGTTTATATGCCAATAAACCTTGGGAAATTAAAAGTCCAAGATTTAAAGTTATATATGAAAATGATAATCCTTTAACCCATCTTATACAATCAAACAAAGACACTAATATAGGATTCAATAAAATAGAATACATTAAAAAGAAAGAAAAAAAGAAAGGAAAAAAGAAAACAATTAAAATAAAAATAGAAAAAGAGAAACCAGAAAAAAGTGTATTATCGAATACACTAAAAGAAAAAGAAGATGAATCAGAAGAAGAAGATATTATTTATCCAGAACTTAAATTAGCTGAAACAATTGAGACTCTATTCAAAGTAACAAATAAATGGACGTGTTATCCCGATATTATAGCGTGTGGAATGGCTTTCTTCAATGCTTGTGATGAAATGAATGAACTTGAATCAGGAAGACTAGCAATAGCAGAATGGATGAAAAGAGGAACTTTAATCTGGAAATTAAGAGACGACAGAAGTGTGGAAGATTGGGATGGACAAATTCTAACATTTTGGGATTATTGGACAAAAAGAACGAAGAAAACTGACGACATATTAACATATGGTTCTCTAAAATATTGGGCAGCAGAATGTGAAATCAAACAATTAGAAGAAGGACAACCGCCAAATATTAAATATAAACAACTATCTGATATTAATAAAAAATATTTAGAATTGATTCCTTGTAACAAAGACACATATTGGAAAATAGCCTCAGTATTAAAAAGAATAGGTTGTTCTCAAAAAGACTTTGATGAATGGTCAAAAACATCAGAAGATTATGAACAAAAGAACAATGATATAAGATGGTTAGATGTAGAAAAATATAATTTTAATGAAAAGACATTATTCTTTGAAGCATTAAAACACAAAAAAGAAGAGACTCAGGATATAAAAAATTCAATATATGATAATTTAGTAATGACATATATGAAAAATCAAACAGAATATGAAATGTCTAGACTCCTAAGAAACTATATTCAAAACATTTATTGTATTGACAATTCAAACAAAGCAACAACATTCATTATTCCAAATGAATATAATAAATGGGAAACGAAGAATAAAGCACAATTAGGAAAATTCTTATCTGAAGAAGTGTATCAGATATTTATGGATAAAATAATGGCAGAAAATAATACATTAAAAAAAATGAAAGGAGATTTAATTTTAATAAATGAAAAAGAAGAACCAGATAAATATAAAAAACAAAAAACAGAAGTAGAAGACTTTGAAAAAAATGTTATGAAACCATTAAATGTAAATGCGAGAAAATTACAAACTCAAAGTTGTAAAGGAAACTTTATTAATGCATTAGTAGATAATACATTCGATCCTAAAATAATGGAAAAATTAGATGAAACGAATTTATATTTAATTAATTTTGATAATGGAGCATATGATTTGAAAAATTCAAGATTCATAATTCCTGAACCTGAAGATTTTGTTTTAAAATCTACAAATTTTAATTATGAATCAGAAATCGATGAAGAGATTAGACTTGAAATATTTAGTTTATTAAATAAAATCTATAAAGATGAAACAGATGAAACAACGGAACTACGAGATTATAACTTAAAACTTATAGCAAGTGCCTTATGTGGAATCAATAAATATGAAGGTTTTTATGTTTTATCAGGATGTGGAGGAAATGGTAAAGGCATTCAAGATACATTAAACTCTTTTGTTTTTGGTGAATATTATGATGTAATAGATAAATCATTTTTTACAACACAGAAGAAAACATCTGGAGGAGCAGACCCTGAACTCGCAGGAAAAAAAGGAATTAGAATGTTGGTGAGTTCAGAATGTGAAAAAGCAGAAGTATTCCAAGCCAATAAATTAAAGATATTATCTGGAAACGATAATATTAGTACAAGAGGATTGTTTCAAGAACAATTCAAATTCGTTCCACAATTTACAATATTCATTCAATCAAATGGTTCTCCTAATTTGTCACAAGTGGATAAAGCAGTAAAGAGACGTTTTAGATTAATAGAACATCCAACTCAGTTTGTAAATAATCCAGATAAAGAAAACAGATATGAAGAAAAGAAAGATTCATCATTAAAAGAAAAGTTTAGAAATGATGTGAGATATAGACAACAATTTATGTTAATATTAATTGAATATTATAATAAATATATTAGAGATGACACAAGTGGTGAAATCAGAACACCAGATATGGTAAAAGAATATACAGACGACTTTATTTATGATAATGATGTTATAGGGCAATTCTTCTTTGAAAATGGAATCAAAGTGACAAATAATAAAAAGCATAGAGTAAAACAGAATTTGATTTGGGATATTTACAATAAGTGTAAATTTAATGAAGAAGTTCAAAAAATGTATAAACCTGATTTATATAAATTAGTAAGTAATTATGAAGGAATTAGAAAAGTTCGCCAATCTGATGGCCATTACTTTGTAGGTCTTAAACTAGATGAAGAAACATTAAACGAAATTTTAAGTTAATTAATTTAACATTCTCTAGGTTCTCCGTATATTCCGTTTAAAACATTTATGGGAATATCATTCAAAAAATTCTTTTCATACCCAGAACATTTATAATATATAAATTTTGTTTTTAATCTTAATATCTTATCTACTTCTTTATAATACATTTCGTGACTCAAATCCTCGTCGGAAAAATCAAACTCGGGAATATGCCACGTTGATGATAAAGATTCAATTAATGGCCAAAAGTGAATAGAAAAGTTCGTCTTTTTTTTAAAATCCTTAACAAATGAATTATACTTTACCATATTTTTCTTTTTAATATATTCTTTACCAATTGATTCTAAAATATCATCGGATAATATTATTAACATTATAATATAAAAAATATATTAATTAAGTTTTTAAAATCAATTTTTTTAAACATTATAAAATTTTAAAATTTAAATTTAAAATTAATTTATATTTAGATATTATAAAAATGAGTGATCCAATGACGCCAGACGATGCGGGAGATACTGCTCCTGCCAAAGATAATGCCAGTAGAGATAACCAACCATCTATAATGAATATCAAGACTATGCCAACTGATTCTCTAATGCGAGTCGAATCTGATGTCTTAGAACCTTTAACGTTTTCTCAATCTGAGGCGGTTTGGGAATTACAACCAAAAGGATTCTTACATCCAAATTCTGCTATTGAAATTGGGATGGCTGTAGGAGGAGCAACTCGTGCTTTTCCTTACTTAAATGTAGGAGTTCATTCGCTCGTTCGTCGTGCCGTTCTTCGCACAAATGCTGGACGTGTAATAAATGACACGGACGACTGGAATAATTTACAAAGCGTAAATTCAATGTTTTTAAACAACTCCAGCAATAAAGAACGTGAGCAATATATGAGTGGTCGCCAGATGGACTTTTGTGTTACTTACGCTGAAGGAACTGATGTTTCCACGACTGACCGTGCCACAGTGGCGGCAGGAAATGGCGGTTACAGTGTTTGTAATAATCTTGACCTCTGTGAAATTGCTCCTATCACATTAGCAGGAGGTGGTTCTCAAGGACAGAATGTTCAAAGTCATTTATTAAATACATCTGAATCTACTTATCAGATTAAGTTACACGAATTGTTTCCATATTTTAAAGCGGGTAATCAAATGCCCCTTTTCCTTCTTCCAAATGAGCGGATTCAAGTCGTTCTGTATTGGGCGGAAACATTAGGCACTAATCGTCTCTGTATTTCTGCAGCGGATGAAACCGCTGCACGTATTGACGAAATTATTAGTTTAACTCAGGGTAAATGTAAATTTATTGCTGATTACACTTTCTATGATGGTGAATTGATGGATAAATTTCGTCAAGATTATGAGAAAGGGATGCGATTCAATTACACTGATACTCGCCTATCTAAGCAGACTGTTATAGTTGCTGATGCTGTCTCTAATGTTCGCAATGTGGGTGGCAATGGGATGTTGGTGGATAGTGTTGTCTGGAATTATCAAACACCTGGTTCTGAACTGAATCTCATAGGAGCATTTAACGCATCTGCTCCTTCTGTTGTTGGAGTGTCTCGAGAACTTCTAACTTCTAACTTATTTATTAATAGTGAGTTCCTGTTTCCTCAGTCTGTTACCAATCCTGCGAGACACTTTCACAATCTTAAAGAATCGACTCAATCAGTTCCTTTCATTACTCGTCAATGTTATTCAGGACAGGGAATTGAAGGTCTAGTTTCTGGAGTAACTACACACGCCTTTGAAGGTCGTAATCAGGCGGCTGAACTTGGTGGCGAATTCTTCCACCAGGGTTTTAGAACCTCAGGACTTGGACGTCGCATTGATAACTCTGGAATTCGCTTACACTCGAGTTGTGTTCTTCCTGCTAATTCGACACAGAGAGCGTGGTTAGACATTAAGAGATACTTGGTCATTTCAGATGGTCATTTAGAAACCTATTATCTTTAAAAACACTTTTAAAAAAGTTATCAAAAAAATTAAAAAACAATATTAAAACAAATTTCTTTTAAAATTAAAATATCTATAATAATTATAGATAATGTCAGAATTTTCAGATATAACATTATTAGAATGTAACAGAAGACAATCAACACAAGCCCAAACAGATAATACTAGTAATGCTTTATACACAAATAGAATGGGAGATGTTATTCATTTAGATGCAGGAGACACAATTGAATTGAAATCAGCATTTATAAATCAACGAGGTTGCGGTGATACGAACTCGATAGAATTTAAAGGTGAATTTTTAGGAGTCCAAGGAAAATTCACAGAAACAACGGAAACAAATTTATATTACTATGATGACATTACAAGTAATTTAAATCAAAATCCAGCAAACCCATATGATCCAAATAATAACCCAACAACCGCAGGTGCTCATATTCAAGGAAGTCTAGCACATAGATACATAGAAAACAAAACAGTTAAAAAAGACTTGAAAGATAATGAAGCCAATATAGAAATCAATTTTTATAAGAATTCAAATGGAGAAGGTTATATTATGTTACCTAGAGTGTTTCCGGCACAAGATTTTGACACAGACCACGATGTAGGCAATAAATTCCCTCAAGATATGTGGTGTCAAACAAATAGAATAAAAGATACTACAGGGACTAGGTTGGCTCCTGTTTATAAAAGAGGTTTTAATTCTGGAATAGCATATTATGAACCCGAACTAAATAATAATCATTGGCATCTATTCAATACAAATGATTATCACATAGTGACAGAACGTAACAGTCCAACAAACGTCTTAGACCATTACACAGTTAAAAGACAAAAAAACGACAACTCGAGATTTACATTATTCGAAAGAGATTATGATTGGATGACACCAGGAACTTATACAAAATATGATTTTGTTCCACCCAAGAACGACCCACCTGACCCAAATATTACGATAACAGCAAGTAAATGGTATGATAATAGTAATGATGGTGGAAATTGGATAGGTACAGGAACAGACTCATTTCCTTTAAAATGGGGAGCATTTCACGACGATCAAAGAGACCCAGCATTAGCAACATACAAAAGACGAACTGATTTAATAAACATAGAAGTAGAAAAAGGTTTTAATAGTCCTGAATCGATTGCTAATCAAATAACTCAGCAATTACAAGCACAAGTAAAAGATAGTCCATTTATAGATTCATACATCGTCGGTACTATCAGAGGACCAGCATCAGGAAAATACACAGAAGTAATAAAAACAAAAACGTTCAAACCTATTTATTGTGCGAATGTAACAACTATGGACTCATACAATTCAAACTTGTATTTTTCAAAAACACCATTAGACCATCGAAGTTCCTCCTCATTTGATTATCATACTAATTATCATAATATTTTGGTTAAAAGACCTGAAATATTTGAAGCAGGACGGAAAGTAAATAGTTGGACAGGAAATGTAGGAAACTTGCCAAATTTTTACAATCCATTAGACCCTCCAGATAATTCATCCAAAGGAGGTGGAAATTATATTCAAAACGACCTTGCTGTAGATGCTGCTTTAAAAAACAATTGGACTGATTTCATTGTAACATCTTGGAAATGGACAGAAGATAATTTGAAGATGTTAGGTGAATTATTTGAAGCACAGGGACTCTATCCAGAATTATTTTCAAATAAAGAAGGATTTTGGGAACTGAACCAAATATGGACTAATAGATATTATCCTAATTTTGTCGACCCTGGAAATCCTGGTGATATTGCTTGGATGCCTGAGATAAATATAAACAATAGTCGTTTTCTTCATATGAATACAATGAATCTTCACGGAAATGTTGACAGATTAGACCAGCAGAAAAATTTCTTAACTCTTGGAAGTGATGGTTATCAGCAATTTACTTACGATAACGGACTAGTAGGCGGTGATAAACGAACATATGACACATCACATATGTCAGCACCTGTCTTTTTCAAATATATGCCTGAAAATAAAAGAAAAATGACTAGCGGAACAAGCACAAATGATTTAGCATATGGTTTTGCTACTAAATCACAACCTAAATTTTATAATGTAGGTACTGATGAGACTTATTATATTACAATTCATCCAGAATTAGCAAATGGAATAAGACCTGAATTATTTCAAACTCGAGGAGGTTACAAAGAAACTGTAGTAGAACCTGAACAACCTGCGTGGCAAACAGAACCAGTAATGGCAGGGTCGACACTTATAGGGTGGGACTATCACTTCAATAGTTTCGGCAATGTTGTGATGTTACCTTTTACTGGAATGTTAAAACAAAATTTCGATGGTTCTACGTTGCCTGGAATTAATACAGTTTCTGGATATGAAAGCCCAGTCGAAACAGTAACGCAATTTAAACAAACTTATATTGGCAGTAATAATTGTGCTTGTGCATATGATGCTATCAGTGGAAAATTTGGATGGGAATATTTACACGTTCCAGAAAATGTAGGTAATCTCTGGAACTCTGGTCAATCAAATACTATAGATAAGAAAGTAGGAGACATAGAAAATTTTCCAATCATAGAAGATGCCGCAAATGAATGTTATAAAATAAATAAAAGACTTGAAATGTGGTCATTTTGCCCTGATATGGTTCCTTATGTTCAAAATGCGGCAACTATAAATGGATATATAATGTCATCCACGCCCAAACCTTCAGACGCTTCCAAAACAGACCCTGTTCAACTTGACCCATTAAATCATAATTTAGAACCTTGGGTTATCTATGATTCACATATGGGAATTAATCTTAATCTTGGAAAAGCATTTAATATAGATGTTACGAAAGATGCTTTTTCTGAAGATGAAATTTGGAACAGTGGATTATTAGGAATCTTAGGATTTAGTAGAGCACAATTTAATCCTAAAATCATCAATAACACAAATAATGGAGAAGCAAGAGTAAGATATGATAATATTAGATCGTTGTATAATATCACAACCAACGCCCAACCCACTGGAGCAGATACAAAACAATTTATGATGAATCCTTTTGGAGCAGTACAATACACAACACAGATTCCATATGGTTTAGTTTTACATATGACTATGCCTACAACACCCTATTACGACGGACAACCACCAACTGATATTCCAAAATGGCCTATCCAAGTGGGAAATAGATCAGTAGGAACACCTATTGTACAATCATATTCAAATTGGGGATATATGCCTGCGATAGTTATTGACACAACATCTATAAAAGTAGAAGGTGTGTCTTTACCTCGGGTTATTATTCGACCCTATCTAACAATAAGAAGCGATGTATTAGCCAAATCAAGATATATTGGAGGAAAGAATAGTGGTTTATCTTTACCAATTATATCAGTTGTAAATAGAATTAATGCATCCAAAGACTTCATTCAATTGGAAGGTTCAGAAACACACACGATAACTGCTCCAATAAGTTTCTCTAGTATAACAACGGCGATATGCGACCCTGATGGAACATTATCAGAATTAGATGACGCATCAGCAGTAATTTATAAAATAACCAAAGTAAATAGTTTATCAAATTACGATGTTTTAAATCAAATTAAACAAACATTAAAAAAAACAAAAAAATAAATTAGAAAATAAAATATATATAGATATTATAAAATGCCACCTAAGAAATCAACGGATAAAGGGAATGCGAGAAAAGGAAAACCAGTTGGTTCTCGCCTTGCCTATGATGACACAAAACAAGAAGCAGCGAAAGTGCCTAAAGGTTCTCATAAGATGCCAGATGGAAGTATTATGAAAAACGATGCGATGCCATCAGGAACAGCAGCCAAAAAGCGACCATCTAAGGCGCCTATTAAAGAATCAAAACCTAAGGCACAAGGATCCTGGATGGCACACGTTAAGAAGACTTGGGAAGCAGGAAAAAAGAAAGACCCTTCTTTCTCATACAAGGCGGCGATGAAAGCAGCAAAAGCAACTTACAAAAAATAATTAAAATGATATAGAATAAAAACCACTTTTAAAACCAAAAGAAGTATTTTTAAGTTCTTTGGCTTTTTCTCTTTTAATTAAATTTTTTTTCATATTAATAGACATCATTGGTTCTATCAATTCTTTTTTATAATGTAAATGATTTAAATCTCTTAAACATTTTCTAACAGATGGAATATCTCCATAATGTTTAATATAGTTAGCATCTTTATAGACATCTTCAATATCACAATAATGATTATTAAAATGAATTCCTTTTTTACAATAGTTCTTAATCTTTTTACATATTTGAATAATATCTTTCTTTTCTTTTACTGATAACATTTTATTAGGATTATGTGTATTTAAATATAACTTCAAATCAATAAGGTTACATATGAAAAACTCTTCACACGGTTCAATACTTATAAGATTATTTAAACAATGAACTATTAAAGCACTTAATTCAATCTTACGAAATTTAAAAGGATTGTTAATTTTTAAGTTAAAACATTTAATAATTTTAATTAATTCATTTTTAGAATGACTTTTATGAACAAACATTTTTATTATATTTTTAATTGAGAAAAAAAATATAATAAAATGTATATAATGGCAGAAATAAAAAAAGAGGAGAAACCAACAAAAGATTTAACATTCAATGAACTACGTAAATTGGGCAGGTCTTATAATATAGCAATGTCTATTGACCTTGTCGGTGTTAATCGTAATACCTTAATGAATGAAATCAAATTATTAGGATATGAGATAGATGCTAATAATAAACAACTTGTAGGAAAGAGAGGAGTCAAAGATAAGACAAGACGACCAAGAATAGTTAAGATGCCTAGTAATAAAGTGGCAACAAAAGATGAGAAAGAGAATAAAAAACAAATAAGTAAAGAAAACGTTATCGCATTTATATTGAAAAATAAAGATATTCTTAAAGATAAAAGGATAGCACATTTATTTTAATGTTTAAAGAACTTTGCATTGTAAAGTTTAATCAGTTTAGGAATACTAACTGTTGGTTTCTTAGGTTGTTCAAACCCACTCCAACCCACATAGTATGCGAGAAACCCTGGTCTCAAAGGATCTTTAGTTCGTAAGTCTTTTAAATGTCTTTTAAGATAAGAGGCTCTTCTAGATAAATCTCTATGTTCTAAGTAATCCTGAGAGTTAGCATCACCAAAAGAAACAGTCTTGAATTTATTATCTTCTAATCTAAAAAGTGCATTATGTTTTTT
>TARA_R110001592_G_scaffold76062_2_pt1 | contig 14984 bp, 11 predicted proteins | sample TARA_R110001592 | Tara Oceans TARA_R110001592 (sample SAMEA4398387) | marine metagenome | biome: Polar Biome; feature: [SRF] surface water layer (ENVO:00010504); material: water (ENVO:00002006), including particulate matter (ENVO:01000060) such as... | depth 5 m
TCTCGTTCCAATCTAATTCTGAGTGTGGCCTTAGGTTCACAACCACCTGAATGCCCAACTCAGCTATCCCTTTGAAGGCATCTTGCGGCGGCTGAGCACTAGAATAAATATCCTCAACAGGATGGTTTAGGTTCGATATTCCTAAAGCTGCTAATTTATCAGCCTTATCCAAAGCCCAAGCAGGGGAAATCACTGATAAGGCGAGCAATAATATCGCTATATAGTGAAAACGGCCCAGTGAGTTTGCTTGTTTTGAAGCGCTATAATTGTACATTGTTATTTCCTTTTTATGAGTTAATTCTATTTATTTTCGGAATCGACTGATTTGCTCTAATGCTTGCTGAAGGTATTCAAAATTTGGTGATTGATCCTTTAATTCACGGTTTGTTTGATCCAATAACTCGTATTGCCCTGTGGCCCCCACCTCTAAAATGGTATTTTTGGTCAGAACCGCATAACCACTATATTTAGACGCTAGCAACCAATCACGAGCGACTGGCTCAGCAAATAAATCTAGCCCCACAGAATAGGATTCTATTTCAGACGTAACACCTAAATAGTTTTTTAGCAGTGTTGGCGCGACATCATAATGGCTGGTAATTCTGTCGGTATTCAAGGACTCTTTGGTATTCACTTGTGGACCAACAATGACAAAAGGTACTTGAACTTGGGGCCGAGTAAAATTGCTGTTGTGACCCCAGTAATTAAGCTTATTATCATTCATCTCCTGACCATGATCACCGGTAATAATCACTAAAGTATTATCAAGTTCGCCGTTCTCTTGTACCTTATCCAGCACTCTTTTAACTAAAGAGTCGACATAATGCACACTGGTCTTATAGCGATTAAAGAAAGGTGCAGGATCCGTATCATTATCAAATTCCAAATAATTCACAACATCTAACATGGGCTCATATCGATGGCCATAGTTTTCTGGGAAGGCATAAGCATGAGGCGAATCATAAAATAGAAAGGAAAAATTAGGCTGTTCAGGATCTTTTCCTTCATACCAACTTAGCCAATCCTCAGTAATATCTAAATCTCTTTCAGGCACAGTATCGCCATCAGACTTCACACGTAAATTTTCAATACCTGAAAATACCGTCTTATCAAATTCAGGAGAGCGAAGTTGAGCTGCGGCAAAAATGCCTAAGTTATAATTCAGTTCCTTGAGACGATCCATCAACACAGGCGACTGCATATTCACCAAAAAACTATGCCAATAAGTACCCGGTAAACTATAAAACAAACCAAATATACCCATTCGCGTGGCATTACCTGAAGACAAATGTTCATTCAGGATTTTTCCATTCTGGGCAAACTTCCACATATTGGGTGTATTTTCTGCATTAAAGGTATCCACTCGCCAAGAATCCACCACAATCATCAGAATATTAATCGGTTTTTCAATAGGTTCAGCTTGAATGGTTTCCAGCGGATAGTTCAAATCACTACCTCGCTCCAGACTCATTTCCTTTTGACGCGCAATAGCTTCTTCATCAATCCAACCACGTTTACGCATAAAACTATTAGCAGTTGCTGGCTGAAATAAAGGCAAATAGCGCTTTATCATGGTGACTGGCTGAAAAGCATTGGCCGCCGCCCAAACATGGATGCCATTGGTAATGAGTAAAGCTGCAAACATCGTCACAGCCAAGCTTCGACCCCAACCATGCTGAGTATAATTTGGCGCTGCGTCTAAATGCTTGACCAAGATAAACTGGAATATAAACATAAGCAGGCCTGCAACAATCACACTAAACCACATTGCGATAGGAAAGCTCACAATCTGACCAGAAAAGATCATATCTAAAACGGCAATATTTAAATGGAAACGGTATTGAGCAAATACCATGGTATCGATAATTAATAAGCCTAAGCCGCAAGAAGCAATCACCGCTAAAGCTAGTTGTCTGAGCTGTTTAGGCAAAAACAACAAGGGACAGACCAATATTCCTATCAGGAAAGACAACAAGGCCATTTGTGAAAGCGTGCCGCTCATTAAAAATACCTGAGCAATCGTTTCAGAAGGAAATTCAGGTAAGAATGCAAAATAACGAGTAGAAACTAATACACATAAAAAAGCATTGATGAGCATAAACCAAGCATATGCTCGAAGTTTGGATTTAAATGTCATTGTCTACATTAACCTATCAGATACATGAAATGCTTGGTGGCAAGCAAGAGAAGGAAGAACGAAATCTTTCGCCTTCGTAAAAGACTTCATTTTACATCCTAAGGCTGCCACTGCATAATCCTTCTCTTTTTATTGCTGGGCGCCTACGCAAGGAAAAATAGTCGTTACATTGATGACTATATCGCAGCAATCTCTACATCCAGATAGTCAAGTGAGTGACTTCATGTACAAAATGCCGTATTTACCCTTATTAAATCTTGTTACAATATTCATTCTTGGTTCCATCATCGAACAAACAGAACACCTTCTATTTCAAGAAAAACGTCCATCATGAAAGTATGCCATATAAATCTATCTCGCCGTTTTAGTGGTAGCGAGAGACAAACCCTTCAATTGATCAAACAGCAATTACGAGAGGGTTATAAACTCACCATCGTCGCTCGGCATAATAGTGCTTTTGAAAAAGAGGTTGAAAAGCTTCCGTGTAAATTAATCACTACACGTAGCTGTTTCATTAACCAGTCTGCCAAGTTAAACAAACAGTGTGATCTCTTTCATGCCCATGATGAACAAGGTGCTCAGTGGGCTTACATGCAAAACCTAAAGCATGGCAGCCTTTACATCATCACTCATAGAAATAATAAAGCACTCGTCAATAAGTATTTTTCGACTAAAACCTATCAAAATGCACACACATTAGTTGGCTTAAGCACCAGCATAGTCAACAAGCTAACAGCTAAGTTTAGTGGTAAAGACTGTATCAAAATACCTAGCTCGCCTTTGTCATATCCAGTAAACCAGAATAAAGTGGATCAAATTTGGTCTTCTCATGGCTATAAATTTTTAGTGATGCATGCCACTAGCCTTGAAAAGCACAAAGGTTTTGATGTCAGCATCAATGCCGCCAGAATTCTCCAAGAGAAAAATAGCCCCATACATTTTTTACTCTTAGGAAGTGGCCCTCAAGAAGCAAACTTAAGAAAGCAGGCTGAAGGTTTAAATAATGTTTTCTTTATGTGTAAGCAAGAAGATATGGGCACCTGGTTTGCGTCTGCAAATTTACTGATCCATCCTTCATATAAAGAAGGTCTTGGTTCTGTGATTCTCGAAGCAATGGCCGCAGGTTTACCTGTTATTGCAAGCAATACAGGCGGTATTCCAGATATTATTGAAAATGAAAAAACAGGTCTTTTAATCGAACCAGGAAATGCTCAGGCATTAGCCGATGCAATTGAACGTTTAGCTAATGACCAGGAATTAAGAGAGCGATTGCAGGCGGAAGCAAAAGAAATCTTACCTGCATTTGAAATATCTCAGACATCTAAACTTTATAATGGTTTATACGCACACGTATTGACCGAGAAACAATCCGCATGAAACCAGACGAAAACGACAAGATACAAACCGGAGCCGCAGAATTTAAAACAGTCAAAGCAGGCTGCGGCATTCGTTTTGACCCTGATACCTTAGATGAAGAGGCTGGTTTTGACTTCTCTCAAGCTGAAAAACTCAAGCCTGAGCCTAAAAAAGTACTGAAAACGTCAAAAAATGAAAACACTTAATCTAATAACTATCTTAGGCAGCAGTATCTGTATTTTTAAGTTGCTCCAAGGCTTGCCGGCGATCACTCATAATTCCTTGTAATGACGTGGATAAGTTAGAGCATTCACCTTCTATTGCGCTATCCTTCCCATGAGCAGCCAAATCCATCAATTTATAAAATTGTTGCATCTGATAACAGAATTCATCAAACATTAGCATGATGCTCTCTAACTCAAGCGCATCATCAACACTTTCTCCGCTTGCAAGCCCCAGTAACCACTGCTTTAAACTGCCTGTAAACAAACCTGATTGATTAATCATTTTTACCAACTGTTCAGACATCAACATCGCTTGACGCGTTCGAACACAAACACCTGAATGACTTAATTGCATACAAAACTGTGTTGCCTGCTGAAACCAGAGCATTAAACGCTTCTGCAAATCCACTAAAAACTTAATAATTGGACGAACATTATCGTTACCAATAATACGGGTAGATCGATAGGCAGAACGTTTGAGAACTTTCAAAAAAGTGTCATGAAGCTCTTTCGGAAATACATGACTACTCATTTGTAAAATAGGAATCAAATCTCTCGTTGAGTAACCAAGAGGCGCTAATCGATTGTTGTAAATAGCGTTTACAGTATCAGCCAATGCAATTATTTGGCTTTCACTACAGATCTCCTCGCTCACCTTACCTTTTGGATAACCTGTGCCATCGAGCCTTTCATGATGTTCTAAGACTGCGCGCCCCACCGTCTTTGGTAGAGAGGGGATCATATCTAAAAATACTTTGCCAATAACAACATGCCCTTGCAAGGTTCGCCATTCCGTTCTATCTAGCTTGCCTTTTTTATTAACAAGATTAGGGTCAATACTAAGCAAGCCAACGTCGTGCATGAGTGTTGATATGAATATTATGTGTATTGCATCCTCTTTCAAATTCATTTCATCGCACATAACTAAGGCTATGCTGCTAGTAATGAGGGTATTGCGATAAACATCGGGTAAGCGATCTTTTAGAACAGTGAGCTTTTGAACCACCGATGAAAGTGCACCGTAGCGCATACATTGACGAACAAGTCTTTCTTTAAAGCCTACGGTCTTTGGAGCACAAATAACCTGACAGGATTCTGCAAGATCGCGTATCTGATCATGTAGTTTTCTTGCTGTTATGGATTCTTTTAAATTAACAAGGTTATGCAAAGGTTGAGATAGCTTAAAACGAGCAATTTTATCTGCTATTTCTCTAGTGATGACCACGCCAGCAGCCACAATGATCACACCTTTTTCATTCACAACATCAACGCTTGTTCTAACTTCATTACTAGAGTTGATCTCGGCTAGGTGATCAGCATAATGATTTCTTTGTTTGGTATCTTCCATAATGACCTACCAGAATAATTGTAAATTCCTTTATCCAAAATTACTTTTCAAATAGCAACCATGGCGTTTGAATAATAATACTGATGTATTTGATTTTTAATAAAATTACACAGAATAAGATAGCTTCAAATTAGATCTAGTCAAAGAATATTAAAGTAGATAATTGTTAAGTTTATCGTAAATAAAAAAGTTCAGTTATCTTGTGTTACGTTTAAGGCACATTAATAAAATACCGGTGTAAGGTAGTAAATATAGCTTTCCCCAAAAACATAGAGTTTTTTAGTAAACAATACCTGACACACAAAAACCTGTCTATTTATTAGTCAATTCGGCTCGACTTTTTACTGCTAAGTCTTTATAGTTCGCGCCCTCTCAATGTTCATCTTACTGGTCTTCGGAACATACTTTCCAAACGACTATCTGCTGAGCCAGCTTTTCTTAATCTTTCGAGGCTTTCTTTTGATTTCTACCGCTAACATCACCATGCAGTTTGGTGCTGAACCTTTGTTCGAAAATATTTCAGCTAAATTTGGTAACGGCAATCGTTATGGTCTTATTGGGGCCAATGGCTGTGGTAAGTCTACCTTTATGAAAATCCTCAGCGGCGCGCTAGTTCCGACTTCAGGAAATGTATCCATTACTTATGGTCAAAAAGTGGGTGTATTGAGTCAGGACCAATTTGCTTTCGAGAAGTATACTGTTGTCGATACTGTGATAATGGGTGATGTTGCTTTATGGAAAGTAAAGCAGGAGCGTGATCGAATCTATAACCTTCCTGAAATGTCAGAAGAAGACGGCATGAAGGTCGCTGAGCTGGAAACTGAATTTGCAGAAATGGACGGCTATAGCGCTGAAAGCCGAGCGGGCGATATTCTTTTCGCAGCGGGTATCGAAGAAGAGTTTCATTTTGGATTAATGGCGCAAGTCGCACCAGGCTGGAAGCTACGAGTATTGCTTGCACAAGCACTCTTCGCCAACCCTGACATTTTGCTGCTGGATGAGCCAACCAACAACTTGGACATTCACACCATCAATTGGCTGGCAGATATTCTGAATCAACGAAAGTCGACTATGATCATCATTTCCCACGACCGTCACTTTCTTAATTCTGTGTGCACGCACATGGCCGATATCGACTATGGCGAACTACGTATTTACCCCGGTAACTATGAAGCCTTTGTTGCCGCATCGAGCTTAATTCAAGAACAATTGCACACCGAAAATGCCAAGAAAAGTGCCGAGATTGATGAGCTGCAAGCTTTTGTAAATCGCTTTTCTGCGAATGCATCTAAAGCAAAGCTGGCTACCTCTCGTGCTAAAAAAATGGATAAGATCAAGCTGGATGAAGTGAAAATCTCGTGCAGAATGAGCCCATCTATTAGCTTCAAACAAGATAAGAAGTTACACCGACAAGCTTTGATCCTTGAAGATTTAGCCCATGGTTTTGAAGATGAAACCTTATTTTCCAAAGGTAATATCATTCTAGAAGCCGGTGCCAAGCTGGCAATTATTGGTGAAAACGGAGCGGGTAAATCAACCTTCCTTCGCTGCTTGGTCAACGATCTTCAAGCCAATTCGGGTGTCGTTAAATGGGCAGAAAATGCTAATTTTGGTTACTGTCCTCAAGACAGCACAGCCGATTTTGAGAATGATCTCAACCTCTTTGATTGGATGTCACAATGGAGAACAGCTAAGCATAACGACCTGATGGTTCGCGCAATGTTAGGCCGCATGCTGTTTACTGAAGATGATATTAATAAAAAAGCAAAAGTCTGCTCAGGTGGTGAAAAGAATCGCCTGTTGTTTGCCAAGCTAATGATGATGGATATCAATGTGCTTATCATGGATGAACCAACAAACCACATGGATATGGAAGCGATTGAAGCCTTAAATGAAGCGCTGAAAAAGTTTGATGGCACATTGATTTTTGTGAGCCATGACAGAGAGTTTGTTTCTTCACTTGCAACCCGCGTTATCGAAATAAAAGATCAGGAAATTATCGATTTCCAGGGTACTTATGAAGAATATGTATCTCATCAAGAAATAGAGTTTAGAAAGATAGCTTAAAGTAGGAAAGGCTTAGCGTGTAGCGATAGAGCTATTGCTACACGCTCATTTCTACTCTTTAGTTTTTCGAGAGCGAGAGCCCATCACTGAGGTATTTCTTACTTCAAAGACATACATCCCGATTAATGAAACCCAAGTAATTCCGTACATCAGCATAAAGGCTGATGATCTAACCGCCGTTAGGTCTAATAGTACGCCAAATAGAATAGGTAGGATAAAGCCACCTAAACCACCCGCAAGACCAACAATACCCGAAACGGCGCCCATGTTGTCTGGAAATTCATCCGAAATATATTTATAAACAGAGGCTTTACCAAAGGCCATCGCAACACCTACTATAAAGAGTAAAATAGTGAAAATTGTTGGGCTTAATGCAATCTCAAATGTCTGTGGGCCTTCAACTGTTTTAACGGTAAATTCTGTTTGTGGATAGGACATAATAAATAGACAAATCCAGCAAACCCACATCACCCACCAGGTGACTGAATGGGCACCGTACTTATCTGAGAACCAGCCACCTAGCGCACGCAGAATACCACCCGGAAGTGAAAAGCAGGCCGCAAGTAGTGCTGCTGTTTGTAAGTCAAAACCATATTCACCGATATAGTATTTGGTCATCCAAAGTGCCAAGGCAACATAACCACCAAAAACAAAAGAATAGTATTGGCAGTAGCGCCAAACACGAGGGTCTTTTAAAACTTGAAGCTGGTCTTTAAAGGTAACATGAGAAGCAATTTTATGAGAGTCATCTGTAAAACTGGTAAACCAGAACAGAATAGCCGTAATCAGCATAATCACCGCATATACCGTCGGCACCATTTGCCAGCTAAACGCCACAACAATAGAGGGTGCAATAAGCTTGGTTAAGGCCGCCCCGGCATTACCCGCACCAAAAATACCCATTGCAAAACCTTGGTTGCTTCGGTCAAACCATTTAGCGACATAGGCAATACCAACGGCAAATGAACCACCCGCTACACCAACAAACAGGCCAAGCACAAGAAAATGCCAATACTCAGTTGCCAACGATATTAAGTAAATAGGCAGCACTGTTGAAAGCATTAATACAAATAGAACAATCCGTCCACCAAGTTTATCGGTTAACATGCCTAAAGGAAGTCGAGTGAGAGACCCTGTTAGTACTGGCGTAGCAGCAAGAAGGCCAAACTGAGTTTCATTCAGACTTAACATTTCTTTTATCGGAATACCGATAACTGCAAACATCATCCATATCATGAAACAAACAGTGAATGATATGGTGCTAGATGACAGCACCATACCTTGCTTGAATTTTAAACTAGCCATATCAACTCCTTTAACAATTTTTTGTTACTTAATGGAATAACAATCTAAATATAGATGATCTTACTGAATCTTGTTTCTAACAATACTAATGTGACGAGCTCTTTCTGACCTAAATCAACTTATTGTGAAATATGATGAACTTAGTCATAAGTATCAAATATGTCCTGTTCTCTTAATGCAGGCAAATGCAGCATAAATGTAGAGCCAAAATTTAATTTACTTCTCAAACTGACTTCACCCTGATGTTTCTTGGCGACTGTCGCGACAAAGTTTAAACCTAAGCCTGCACCGTCAATAGAAGCCGTATTTTTCAAACGTGTAAAACGGTCAAAGATAGCTAATTGATCTAGTTTGTCGATTCCTGAACCTTGGTCTTCGACCGAAAATTGTGCTTCATCATCATGTTTTTCAAGTTTCAGACTTAGCTGCGACCCTGCTGGGCTGAATTTAACAGCATTGGAAATAAGGTTATTCAAGGCGCGCTCTAGTAAGCCTATATCCCCTAAGACCCAAACATCTTCGTCGCATCGCTGGGTAATAACCTTTATGGATTTTGATGCGGCTAAAGCGATGGCCTGTACTTGCGCAGCATCAAGCACAGCATGAAGATCGCATGGGCTCAAATTGGTTTCGACTAAGGCATCGGCTTTACTTAGCTGCAAAAAGCTTTCGGCATAATCCAGATTTTTCCGCACCAAAGATTCAATATGCTGAACAGCCTCATCCGATAAATGATGATCTCCTGTATAACTTTCAAGATGATAGCGACCTAGAATAGCCAGCACCGACACCATGGGTGAACGCAAATCGTGCGATAAGAAACTCAAGGCTTCGGTTCGGGCATCTTCAGCTGCCTTGAGTTGGCTAATATCAGTAAAGGTGAGAATAAGTGTGTCATTGTATTCTTCATTTACGCTGACAAGACTAGCCTGACATAGAAATTGCTGTTCCGAAGACGTTATTAGAACAGCCTCATCACTAAAGAGTGTATTTGTTTGATAAAGGCTAGACAGTACTTGTGACCATGTCATGCCAGATTTGAGTTTCAAACTCTTTAAAATATCCAGTAAGGCTTCTGGCCTTTGGTCATGCTGAAACCACTGTTCAAATCGTTTATTGGTAAAGGTAATTTCACCGCACAAGTCTGTAATACAAACAGCATCTTGAAGACGAGATAAGCTTTTTTCGATTAGCTGGCGATTCTTCTTGTCGTTATCTTTAATTGTGCTCAATTGAGATATTGTTCGTGCAATGACTTCTACACCTTTATATTTGTTGTCTAAAAAGGGGGCATTCGCAGCATATTTCTCTAATTGTGTTTGCCAGAAATCGGAAGCCAAGTTTTGACCATGATCTGCACCAAGTGTTTGAATCGCAAGCTCACCTTTTTGAGTTTGTTGTTGTGTCGCGGAATCGAGCATTCCGGTCTGTTCAAGATAGTGCAGGGCAGATTTCTGGCGCGTCAGAGTATCTTTTTTTTGAACATTGGACATACTCAAGACTTCAATTTCTTCACGCAAAAAGCGCAGAATACTTTCAGCTCTTAGCCAACTCCATAAAGGAAAGAATGTCACTACCCCTATCATTGCAGAAGCGGGTGAAAACCATACACTTTTGTTTAACAGTAAAGCGATGGATGCGCTCAAAATCCCGGCGATACTCACTAGAGAGAAAATTAGAAATAAACGAGGAGACAATCGCCCCAGCACTAAAACAAACAGCAGAACGGTCAGAAAAGTAATTAGGCCTAGCTTTAGAGCAGGTAGGCTTTGAATCATCTGAGCATTGCGCAAGGCTTGAAAAATCCACGCATTAAGCTCCACACCATTCATGGATCCAACGGGCGTTGCCAAAACATCACCCAGCCCAGCAGCCGTTGCACCAACAAACACTATTTTTTCATGGAAATTCTTTAAATCGATATCACCTTTCAAAATATCACTATAAGAATAATGACGCAGCCCTTGATCACTAGCCGGCATGGGCAAAAGATTATGAAAGTCTCTGCTGATCCCAAGGCTCGGAGTAGTATTTATTTGTTGTTCTGCTCTGATACCAGGAATTTTTTGAATATTTTCCTTCGCTGATGACTTATTCAAACTCTCAAATAATGCTAGCGACAAATGTGACCAGTAAGGACTACCTACACCTTCCTTTAGAAAAACGCCTCTAATGATGCCATCCGATTCTACTTGAAGATGAACATGCCCTAGCGCTTGAATTTCCGCATAAAACAAACCATGAGGCGGGCTTTCAATTACTTGGCCTTGCTGACCCAGCGTTTCTAAATAAATGGGCAAAATGACGGAACCATTGCGTTTTATGGCTTGTGCAAAGAGCGCGTCAGACTCGTAATTATTCACATCTAATTCAGGAAATAACACGTCGAAGACCACAGCTTTGGTCTGGGCAAGGCTTAATTTATCAAGTAGCTCGGCATGGGTTCGTCTTGGCCAAGGCCAACGGCCTAGTTGACTAAGGCTTTTATCATCAATATCGATAATTACAATGTCTTCAGATGCAGCTAACTGGCTAAAGCTCATCGCATTATCGTAAATCAGCCAATCCAGCCCTTCTGTCTTTCCCGTATAAGCAAAAAAGGTACTAGAAAGGCTGATTACCAAGGCAAGCAAGATTAGCGATAAACCCTGCTTGCTGATAAATGACTGGTAGCTTGGGGTCTTATAAAAAGGCAAGAATAAATAGTCCTACTGGAATTAACATCTTCCAATTGTCATTCTCTTCGACAATGTCTTTGGCCTGTATAGTGACTGTCGAACTGTAGTTTGAATATTCACCAGGCTTACCCAGTGCTTTGACTCGCACAAACACGGCTGATGTTTGTTGATCGACAAGATAACTTAAATCTGTCGTCTCGACACTTGAAAGTAGCGAGCTAAAGTCTGGCGTTTCTGATACTTCGACACGAAAATTCTTTGCATTACTTAGTGTGTCCCATGTTACTTGTACTTGTTGCTGATCATCGGAATTAAATTGCGATGCTTGAGCGACAGTGAGTGGAGTCGGTAATTGTTGATTAAGACAAAGACGCTTTTGCGCCGCTAAGCCATGTAAACCTAGCTGATCAATTGCTCTTAAACTGAGTTGATAACAGCCAAGCGCTAAATCATTTAAGTTCAAACGCTTAGCTTCAGTCCGATAACTTTTTATCAGTTTTTCCGTCTTAACATCGCCTTGCTGATCTGCAAGAATATTTAGCTGGAAGCTCGACGCTAGCGTCACAGCCTGCCATTGAATAAAAATAGGCTCACTAGGTTTTCCAGCCGAATCGAGCAGTAATGTTTGCTGTTCGTCAAACGGCATAAACTCTGGTTTATCCAACAACTTAACGGGCTCTTGAAGCACTTGACCCTGCTTGGCGACTATCCCAAAACTAGCAGGAACAGGAAAAGTAACACTCTCTGCGCCGACATCTACCAAACCTTGATAGACTTCGACCAATGTCGTTTTCTTAGACGTATTTTCTAGCGCCGCTGATACTACATTTACCCGATACTCTGTTCCTCTAACAGCCGCCACAGCAGATGGTGTAATGGTACGAAAGTGGCTCCTGGGCTCCCGTTTAATCACACGTGTTTTGACAGTTCCCTGGTTTAATCGCACAGTACTATCGACCATGCCGTTTAATTCGAAGTTCGACAGTGCATCCAACTCAAGCTGAGAATTCGGTTCTAACACCATGCTACTGCCATCGGCGAAAGATAAACTAACGGTGCCATTTCCCGTAACAAGCTTAGCGCCTATTGTCAGTTTGATACCTTCTACAGCTGACGATTCTGCTTCACCTGATTGTTGATATTTCACATCACCCTGCACAAAAACAATACTGGCAGAAGCCGCAGGCACTTTAAGCCAGCTTGCAGGAATACGAATGCGCGTGCCCGGTGGAATCGCTCGATTACGTTCAATGCCATTCAAAGGCCCAAGCTTTTGCCAACAACTGGGCTCTTTTGTGTATTCCTTACAAAGCGTCCAAATGTTGTCGCCTGGGCGCATCGTATATAGCCAATCTGCTGCACTGGCTTGCTGTACCACTGACAGTAGTAGCCACATTAATAGGGAAATAGAACCGAACCTTTTACCTTGCTGCTTAAGCATCTTTAAACCTTTATTCCGTCTTATACATTAAATGAGACCATTGCATGAATGTGGTAATTAACAAAATAGCTCTCAAGATTGAACTTTTTCCAGGCGATAACCATGCTGGAAAATGGTCGTTATTCGGTATCCCATATCGGGGCTTATTTTTAAACTTCGTCTCACCCTGCTGACATGCATATCGACTGTTCGAGTATTAATTTCAGCCTTCACACCCCAAACTTGCTTCAATAGATATTCGCGGGATAAAACCTGCCCTTCATTTTTAAATAATTCATGTGCAATACCGAACTCTTTTTGGGTCGACTTGATCACTTCTCCATCAACCCGAATTTCATTTTTCTTTGTATCCACCTCGACATTGCCTATTCGCAGAATATCACCCGCACTTTCAATGCCAGCTCTACGCCGAGCAGCTTCTAGACGTGCGAGTAATTCAGACTGCCTTAACGGTTTGATCAAATAATCATCCGCACCAGTATTTAGCGCATTAACAATATCTTCTTCAGCATCGCGCTGAGTGGTAAAAAATACCGGAATATTCTGTTGCTGAACAACGCGTAATTGACGCAAAACATCTATGCCAGTTTGATCCGGAAGCTCCCAATCTAATATCGCCAAATCAAAAATATCCGTTTTAAAAGCTTTCAGGAAAGACTTCCCATCAGCTTTATGCATAACAGTATGCCCGGCTTCAGTTAACCACTTGCTCACGAGCTCTGCTTGTTGCAGATCATCTTCGAGTAAAGCAATTTTCATGATACATCCTAGTTAAAAGCACGTTACACCAGCGCGAGGCCGATGCTTATTCCGGCCTAGATATCGCGCTTAAGCCCTACAAACACTGACTTTGAAGATCAAAGCTAGCAATCTGTCACTTGTAAAACCGTGTAAAGGAAACGGCCCAAGTAAAGATTTGTGTCGATTTTTTACATAAGCTTACACCCAAGTTAAAGCACAAGGGTAGGAAGCAGCCATGAAACATAAAGAAAAAAACACTATGTCGCAAGCTGAGCACAAGACATTGATCAAGAATTCTCAGCCTTCAAAAAATCCTTCATGGGAAATGTCTGCACAAGATGCTTTGCGTGTTGATTATGTGACACGCAATAGAATCCTTCCTTACTGAATTAACACTAAAAAACATAATTCAAAAATTTATTAACCGGAGTTCAAAACATGAAAAAGCACAACACCATGAAAAAAACCATTTTATTAGCTTGCCTATCAAGCACAGTTAGCACAGGCCTTATTGCAGATGAAATGCCAGACTTTGAAGCCTATTTAGGTGCAGGGCATTATTTGTTGGACAGCGATCGCAATCTTGATAATGCAACAAGCTTAGAGCTTGGTGCGGAGCTTCCAATGACAGAAGCCTTATCTTTAGAGGCATGGTTGTCGAATTATGACACTGATGTTGATACTGGCTCGGGTGATGTTGATGGCAACCGATATTCGTTAGGTGGTCTATATCATTTTTCAGACGATAGCCTAAGACCTTTTATCTCTTTAGGTGCTAGTCATCATGATCAAGATGCTGGAAACGCTACGCATAAAGAAACGCTTGGCTATCTTGGTGGCGGTGTTAAAAAGTATTTCGATAACAACATCGTTTTACGTGGCGAACTATTGGCGATGAATAGCTTTGATAATGAAGTAAGCGACTTAGGTGTGCGTCTTGCCCTTGGTTATGCTTTTGGACGATCTACGTCTGAGCCAGTGACAGAAGTTGCATCTGTTCAGACAATCGTAAAGAAAGCAGAAGAGCCAATTAAAAAAGCGGTTGTAGTAGAAACCAAGCCTGCTGTTCTTCCAAAGCCAGCACCAGTCGATACTGATAATGACGGAATCTTCGATAGCGTAGACCGATGCCTAGGAACGGATAAAGCCTTCAAAGTAGATGATAACGGCTGCCCGGTTATGCTGACTGAAACAGTCTCCATCGACATGAACGTCAAGTTCCCAACTAACAGTGCCGTTATCACAGACGACAACCTAGCTGAAATCAAAAAAGTAGCTGATTTTATGAAACAGTTCGATCAAACCGCTGTGACTGTCGAAGGTTATAGCGATGACAGAGGCCGTGCAGCATATAACAAGTCTTTATCTCAGAAGCGAGCCGATGCGGTTCGTATGACGCTGATCAATACCTTCAAACTTGATGCTAAGCGTGTAAGTGCTATCGGTTATGGCGAAGAAAATCCGATTGCTGATAACAATACTGCAGAAGGTAGATCAGCTAATAGACGTGTTGTCGGTGTCGTAAAATCGAACATCCAGAAAGCGGCTATTAAGTAAGTAAGTAATTATTTATTTATTTATTTATTTAATCAACAAAAAATGAATGGCTCATTGAGCCATTTCTCTACAGAATCAACACCAAGGAATATGATTATGGAACAGCTAGATAAAACCAACGAACAAGTAC
>TARA_R110001592_G_scaffold19335_4_pt1 | contig 14975 bp, 24 predicted proteins | sample TARA_R110001592 | Tara Oceans TARA_R110001592 (sample SAMEA4398387) | marine metagenome | biome: Polar Biome; feature: [SRF] surface water layer (ENVO:00010504); material: water (ENVO:00002006), including particulate matter (ENVO:01000060) such as... | depth 5 m
ATGATTTTATTAATAGATGCCGATAGTTTAATTTTTGCAAGTTGTTATCGTAAAAGGGAAAACCCGGAAGATCAAAAATATTATACCAATATAGCAGATGCCAGGAACAAGTTTGATGAGCAATATATGCGAATTGTAAATGACTTAGAAGAAAAATACACTATTGACAAGGTGCTTTGTTTTAGTGGCTCAAAAGGTAATTTTAGGAAACTAATTACAAGCAAATACAAAGCCAATAGAAAAAAACAAGAAATGCCGCCGCTGCTCCAAGATATGCACCAGTACGTCAAAACTCAATACGATAGTATTTTTGGGTATGGCATAGAAACAGATGATATTGTTGCTAGGTACTGGCATAACATAAGCCAGGATATAGGGCGCGATGAGGTTATGATAGTCTCAATCGACAAAGACTACCGGCAATTCGCGGCCCTTATTTACAACTATCATTTTAAACATAAAGAGGTTTTAAACATTACAGAAGAACAAGCTATGTTTAATTTTTACGCGCAAATGATTGAGGGCGACACCGCGGACAATGTAAATTACTTTAAAGGAAAAGGAAAAAGATTTGCGGAAAAACATTTTGAGAATTGTGTAACCAAATACCAATATACTAGGAGGCTATATGAATTATTTAAACAACAATATAAAGGCAAAGCCAGGCAGAAATATACTGAGTGTTATAACCTTTTAAAATTAAGGACAAATTGATTGTTATAAAAGTTACAGAAAAAGACAAAAACTTTGCTTTAAAACAAATTGAAAATTTTGCTAAAATAAAACAAGGGGCCTGGAGGTATAAAGGGGTTGAGGCCTGGCGTGGAATAGTTTGCGAAATGCTTGCTAGTAAATATTTTGAAGCTAATTACGATGTTAAAAAGCCGGCAAAGGGTTTGGATAGTACCGGAGTAATTGACGATTGCGATATGGTAATTGGCACTAATAAAATAGAAATAAAGTCTGCTACTAAAAACTATTTTAAATATATAATGCCAAAGGTAAATAATGTAAATTTAAACCCTAAAGATTATTATATTGGCGTAAAGTATAATGAAACCACAGACCCAAATGAGGTACAAATAATAGGCTGGATTGCTCATTTAGATATTATTAAATTTCCTATAAAAAAAAACAAAGGCGCTGCTTATTACGAAGTGCCATTTAATAAACTAAAATTAATAAAACAAAAATAATGGAAAAAGAAGAATATAAATATCAAGTTATAACAAACCCGACAGATTTAGGCTATCTCTTAAAAGCGCTAACTGGAACAGAAATATTTAAAAAAACAAGAACAAGGAATGTAATTGAGCATAGGTCTTTTTTTTGCTATTTGCTAAATAAAAAATTTAAACTAGGGCCAACAGCAATAGCTAAGTTTATGAAAGAAAATACTGAGCTAAAAAGCTACGATCATTCAACGGCAATTTATGCTATTAGAAAATTTAAAGACTATAAAAAAGAAAAAAAGCAATACTTTGAAGACTTAGAAGAATATTTTGATGTTCAACCGGACCAGGAATTTAAAGATTTGCCAAAATTACAGCGGTTATATATGCAGCAAGAAAATTTAACAAAAAGATTGCATAGAGCCGTTTATAAAATTAAAAAACTAGAAGAAGAACGAGTAAGTGTTAACCGCTCAAAAGAAGAAATAGAAGAAGCAAAGAAAAAATTAAACAATTTAAAAGAAAATATTTTAGATGGTTATACCGAAAACGAATTAAATTACAGAAGATTAAGCAGCGATCAAAAAAAAATTTTTGATGATAGGGTGTCTTTAATTTTAAAAAGTTTTAATTGGAATACGGATAGCAATAAATACGAGGTTATATATTGCGGAGAATAATAAAAATATGATAAAAAAGGAATGGCATTTTATGCTAAAAAAACAAACTATGAACAGAAAAAAAATAATACAAAGATTGCAGCAATTATTCGATAAGCTGCCAAAGGGAGAAAAAAGAAAAGCCCTACAAAAAAAGCTGCTTAATTTAAAGCTAAATAAATAAATAAATTAAATACGTTATATATATGGAGTTAGTTAAGATCAACCAGGTAAAGCCAAACGAAAAAAACCCTAGATTTATAAAAGACTATAAATTTGAAAAGCTAGTAAAATCTATTAAGGAATTTCCTCAGATGCTAAAATTGCGCCCTATTGTAGTAAATAGCGATATGGTTGTACTGGGTGGGAATATGCGTTTAAAGGCTTGTAAGGAAGCCGGGCTTGATGAGGTGTATATTTTAAAAGCTGATAACCTCACAGAAGAACAGCAACAAGAATTTATTGTAAAAGATAATGTGGGGTTTGGAGAATGGGATTGGGATATACTGGCAAATGAATGGGATATAAAACAATTAGAGGAATGGGGCTTAGATGGTTTTCCTTTTGAGGAAGAAACGGCTGAAAAAGAAGAACATAATAAACTTCACGATATTTTTATTATACCGCCGTTTAGTGTTTTAGATACAAAGCAAGGGTACTGGATAGAGAGAAAAAAATATTGGAAAGAATTAATTGGAGATAACGGCGAAACTAGGGAAGGGCTTTTAGGTGGCGGAATAATGGAGCAAAGGCATAGCGGAGTTAGCATACTTGATCCGGTGCTTGCTGAGATATCCAATAGATGGTTTGGCATAGAAAACGGAAAAACTTTTGATTGCTTTGCTGGGGATAGTGTTTTTGGTTATGTAAGCGACGCGCTGGGGAATACTTTTACCGGAATAGAATTAAGGCAAGAACAAGCCGATTTAAACAATAAAAGGCTAAAAGGTAGTAAGAGTACCTATATTTGCGATGATGGCGTAAACGTGCTAAAACACATACCAGCGGCCAGTCAAGACCTATTGTTTAGCTGTCCGCCATATTTTGATTTAGAAGTTTACTCTGAACTTAAAAACGATGCCAGCAACCAGGAAAGCTATGCGGACTTTTTAAAAATATTAGACAAGGCATTTACTGGGGCCATAAAGTGTTTAAAGGAAGATAGGTTTGCGGTTATTGTGGTCGGGGATATTAGAGATAAAAAAGGTTTTTATTATGGTTTCCCGGATGATATAAAAAATATATTTTTAAAAAATGGCGTGCAAATATATAACGAAATGATAATGGCGGATAGTTTAGGCTCATTGCCTCAAAGAGTAGGGCGCTATATGATAAATAGAAAAATTGGAAAATGCCATCAAAACGTTTTAGTATTTTACAAAGGCAATACCAAAAATATTAGAAAAAATTATAAAAAATTAAACTTTACAAATTTAGATGAAAGCACAAATGTATAATTACGCGGTGTGGGTTGATGAGACAAACCCAGTTGCACTAAAAAACAAATATAATGAACTACTAAGACAAAGCGGTTTTAATGTGTTAGACGTAGCCGAAAAGCATTTTAAGCCTTTTGGTTATACAGCGCTTTTTTTATTAAGCGAAAGCCATTTAGCAATTCATACTTTCCCGGAGCATAACGAAACCTACATAGAGTTATCAAGTTGCGTAAAAAATCCTTTTAACTTATTTATAAAAAATCATTAATGGAAAAAGATATTAGAGGTATGTCATTACCGGAAAGATACAAGTATATAAACGAACAAAAACGGAAAAGGTTTAACCCTACAAGGGAAGAAAAAGAAGCACAAAAGAAAAAAAATAATGAACAAAGATAGACACATAAAAAAGGAGAGTTTACTCAAGGCCCTGGAACAAAGTTTGGGGGTTGTAACTGTAGCTTGTAAAAAAGCGGACATACCTAGATCAACATATTACAAATGGCTTAAAGAAGATGAGGCCTTTGCTATTGAGGTAAGGGATATAGAAAACGTTGCTTTAGATTTTGCCGAAAGCCAATTACATAAACAAATATCCGCAAACTCGACCGCGGCTACTATATTTTATTTAAAGACCAAAGGTAAAAAAAGAGGCTATATTGAGCGCCAAGAAATAACTGGAGCAGATGGAATGCCAACTAACTTTCAAATAGAAATAATTGATAAAACCGAAGATACAGACTAACATTGTTTATAAGCATTTAGCAAACACAGATAAAAAAATTGTAGTTGAGCAAGGTGGAACGCGATCGGGTAAAACATACAATATACTTTTGTGGATAATATTTAACTATTGCTCCCAAAATAATAATAAGATCATAACAATATGCCGTAAATCATTTCCAAGTCTAAGGGCGACAGTTATGCGAGATTTTATGTCCATACTACAAAACTATAAATGCTATAGCGAACAATACCATAATAAGTCTAACTCCGAATATAATTTGTTTGGAAACCTGGTAGAATTTATATCACTAGACCAGCCTCAAAAAATTAGGGGCCGCAAAAGAGACTTGCTATTTGTAAACGAGGGAAACGAATTGTATTACGAAGATATGCAGCAATTACTATTTAGAACTCAAGATAGAATTATTTTAGATTTTAACCCCTCTGACGAATACCATTGGATATATGATAAATTAATACCTAGAGACGATTGCGTATTTTTTAAAACAACCTATTTAGATAACCCATTTATTGAGGCATCAATTAAAAGCGAGATTGAGCGCCTTAAAGATACAGACGAACAATACTGGCAAATTTACGGCCTAGGGGAAAGAGCCGCAAGTAGAAGCACTATTTTTAAATATGTTGAGGTTAATCAAATACCTCAAGAAGCTGAACTAATTGCATACGGAATGGATTTTGGTTACACGAATGATCCTAGCACATTTGTATCGGTTTACAGCCAGGGCCACAATTTATATATACAAGAACATTTATATAGAACGCAAATGAATACAAGCGATATAAATAACTTTTTAAAACAACTTAATTTAACAAGCAAACCAATTTATGCGGATAGCGCCGAGCCAAGACTTATATCTGAATTGCGCGCTATGGGCCACAATATATTTTCTAGTATAAAAGGTAAGGATAGTATTAATGCTGGCATAGACCTACTTAAAAGGTACAAAATACATATACTAGCAACCTCAACAAACGCCATAAGCGAATTTAGAAACTACAAATGGAAAGAGGATAAAGGCGGTATGTTAATTAATACGCCGGAGGATAAAAATAATCATATAATTGATCCTTGTCGTTATGCAACCTACTCAATATTAAGCAGACCTAATTTTGGGAAGTACGCATTACATTAACATAATTTTAACATTTAAAGTTTTGTTAATAAGTTAATAAGTTGTATATTACAGTATATTAATCAAAACAAAACAGATATGAATTTAACACAGAATGAAAAAAAGGTAATTGAAAACTATTTAAATTACTATTATGATTTACACAAAGGATCAAAAGACAAGTTACCATTTAAAAACCAAATGGAATTGTTATTTAGCCACTTGAACAAAATAGTAGATTAATTTAACCTGGGGTGTAAAAGCCCCTTAATAAAACAGATATGACAGAAACAGTAAATTTACCTTTAGAAGAATTTAAAAAACTATATGCTATTAAGATAAGATTAGAAACCTACTTTAGTTATATGGAAGATGAAAGGGGTGTATTAAAAAATATTGCACCGACTTTTTTAGATGATGCCAAAACCTATATTGAAGAATATAACAAGCTGAGTAATGAGAAAGTATAAAACCCAATTAATAATAGTATTAATGCTTGCATTTTTTGCGATCGCATTAAACGCCTTAAACATATATATAAATGGAAAGTAATTGTTGCGGCGCGGAAGCCAGTTATCTTAGCGATGAGATTTGCAGCGCTTGCTTAGAGCATTGCGAGATGATCGAACTAGAAGAATAAATAAAACAGATATGAAACAAATAATAGATAAATTTTTAATTAAAAAAAACATAAGGCCTTACAAGATCATAGCTTTAAGTACTGGTGTAATTGTAGAACATTATCGCAATGGTAAACTAAAAACAGAATATTATGAATAAACTTGCAGAAATTATAGAAACGTATATTAACGGAAACATAACTATTGCTAAAAACCAATTTAGATATTGGAGAGTAGATTTAATTCAAATAGTACAATGCAGCGAATTTTTTGGCATACGAAAAACTATAAAAATATTAAAAGCTATAGGCCTTTCAGATACTTGTATTATTAATTCCTTTCACGATTTTGATAGACAAAACATAGACGAGGCTAAAACAATATTATTAAATAACTTTTATTAAAAACAAAATATTATGAGCGATTGGTTTGACAATTTAAACCCGGCAGATTTACCGGAATACGAATGCAGCGAATGCGGTGCGGAAATAAATAAGCCTGGCGTATGTAGTGGCATTTGTCACGAAGCAAGTATGTTGTAAATAGTAAGTAATTTTTAAGTAAATAGGGCTGCCTTAATTGGTGGCCCTTTTTTTATTATCTTTACTTAGTATAAAAAACCATTTTAAAAACGTTATATAGATATGAAAATTAATGTAGAAATTCCAAATAGTTTAGCAGATATTACCTTGAGGCAATATAAGCACTACCTTAAAATACAAAAGAATGTAGAAGATGAGAAATTCTTAGGTGCTAAAATAATAGAGATATTTTGCAATATTAAGTTAGAGGAAGTTATGCGTTTAAAATTTAGTGATAGTGAGTTAATCACAAATAACCTGGTAAAAATGTTTGACGAAAAGCCTAAACTTTTAAGGCATTTTAAACTAGGAAAAACTCAATACGGCTTTCATCCAAAATTAGATGATTTAACCCTAGGGGAATATATTGATTTAGATACCTTTATTGGGGATTGGGATAATATTGAAAAGGCTATGAATGTTTTATATAGGCCTATAGATCAAAAAATAAAAGATAAATATACTATAAAAAAATACGACACGAATGATTTTGATACTATGCTAGATATGCCTATGGACGCAGTAATTTCTTCAATATTTTTTTTTTGGAGTTTAGGTCTAGAATTGTCGAAAACTATCACGAACTCTTTGGAGATGGAGGGGGAGGGCCAGGCCTTGACGCACTATCTAACTTCGCTACAAAATGGGGTTGGTATAACTCAATTTACGGCCTCTCTAAAGGAGACATTACAAAGTATGAAAATATCATTAAGTTAAATTTTCACGAGTGTTTTATGATGCTATCATTTATGAAAGAAAAATCACAAGCAGATGCAAAAAGAATTAAAAGTAAATTTTAAATGAGCAGACAAGGAATTAGAGGTTACTACCAGTTAATCACAACCATAGAGGAGCAGCTTAAAAGCGCATTCACAAATACTATAAGTATTGGAGATATTAGTAGTGTAAACCTAAACAAGCAAGATATATTTCCTTTGGCCCACATTATAGTAAATAATGTAACCGCGGAAGAAAATGTGTTGAGGTTTAACATAAGTATTTTGGCGTGTGATATTGTCGATCAGTCAAAGGATTTAACAACGGATAGATTTACCGGCAATGATAACGAGCAAGATATTCTGAACACGCAGCTACTGGTACTTAATATGCTTATACAGCGCTTGAGAATGGGAACATTACACCAGGATATGTATCAACTAGAGGGCAATCCTAATTTAACCCCTTTTCACGATAGGTTTGAAAATCAACTTGCTGGCTGGAGTGGTACAATGGATATTCTTATTTACAATGATATATATATTTGTTAATGGTACTTAAAAACGTAGAAGAATATTTAGAGGGTTTGGGGGTTGATATTGTTGAGCAAGGAAAAAGAAATTTATCCGATGCTAGAAAAAGTAATGGAGATTTATATGATACCTTAAAATACGAATTTGAAACTGATGAAAATTCCTTTGTTGTAAAATTCTTAATGCAAGAATATGGTATTTACGTCGATAAAGGTGTTAAGGGTAAAACATCAACCTATCCAAAAACAGCCGCTGCTTTATCTCCTTTTCAATACGGATCGGGAAACTTTCCAAAAGGCGGCCTAACAACGGGAATTAAAGAATGGGTTAAAAAGAAAAGGTTTCAATTTAGAGATAAAAAAAGCGGAAAATTTATGAGTTACGAAAGCACAGCGTTACTTGTAACTAGGAGTATTTATAACAAAGGTATTGAGGCAACGGAATTTTTTTCCAAACCATTTAACAGGGTTTTACAAGAAGTACCTATTGAGTTAGTAAAGGCGTTTAAATTGGATATTGAATTAGGTACAATAAAAGGCATAAGAAAATAATTATGGATTGGACATTAAGCATAGCATTTCACTTCCCACATAACCGCTTTTTGATCGGCTGGGAATACATAGCAGCAGACAAGAAATATAATTACACAACAATAAGCCTATATTTATTTATAGCAACCATAACACTAGATATTTAAGATGGCAAATTTAGCATTAAGAAACCCACAATTTAAACATATTTTAGTTAGTGCTTCGGCAAAGTCCGTTGAATGCAAATTAAAAATAGATAACGTTTTAAGATATACTTTAATAAAAAATTTACCTAGTTTTTTAGTGCCAGTTAGTCAAACAATTAATTTTGATATTGCAGAGCTTGCAAGAGATTATTTAGAAATTATTTATGATGCTTCCTATATTCCTCAGAGCGTGGATATAGAAACAGAATTAATAAGCTATGACGATTTGAATGGAACTGGAAATGTAGTTGATGCTCCGGCCACAATTATAGACAAGGGTTTTGAAGCCTATGGGGATTTTTTAGATGGTGCAAACCCGGAAATACCTTTTGATCGGTCTGCTCCCACTTTTTTAATTGCAAACGACCAGCCGCCTACCAGTTTAAATACATTTACAATACTAGCGCCAAATAATAGGGCTGGAAATATACCAAATGTAACTTCTTTAAATGGTTTTGTAGCCACATCATATACTAGCACAGATACAAGTGTAACGACAGTTGATGGTGTTGTGTGTAATATAAAAAGAATTGATTGCACAAAATATGGAGATGGAAATAAGATTATATTTATAAACAAATACGGAGTACAACAAGATTTATGGTTTTTCTTAAAACAAACTAGAAGCCTTGCAAGAACAAATGAGGGCTACAAAGCAAACACAATAACATATCCTACAAACAGCCCAGCAACTTACAGCAAAACAGATGCACCAAATAAAGTATTTAATACCCAGGGAAAACAATCACATACTTTTAGCAGCGGCTTTTATCCGGAGTTTGCAAATCAATTTTTTGAGGAGTTACTTTTAAGCGAGTACATTTGGCTTGAAAGAAATATATCTACTAATCCTTCAAAGGGCAGTATTAAAGTGCCAGTAAAAGTTAAAACCTCATCTATTGAGTACAAGACTTCTGTAAATGATAGGCTTATACAATACACAATAGAATTCGAAGAAGCGTTTGATTATATAAACAACATAAGATAAATGAGAACATTACAATTATATATTGGAGGCCAAAGGGTAGATTTATTCAAAGACGAAAAAGTACAATTAACCCAAACAATAAAAAACGTAAAAGACATATCTAAGGTATTTACAGAGTTTACTAAAACTTTTGCAGTTCCGGCCTCAAGTGTAAACAATAAAATATTTGAGCATTACTATAATTCGGAAATAATAAATGGTTTTGATGCTAGGGTTAAAAGGGCAGCAACTTTAGAATTAAATGATTTGCCATTTAAAGAGGGTACAATTAGACTAGAGGGGGTTGATTTAAAAAACAATATGCCTCATACCTATCGTATTACTTTTTTTGGTAATACAGTAAACTTAAAGGATATTTTTGCCGATGAGCAATTAAGTAACCTTCAATTTTCTACTGGTTATAATAGGGAGTATAGTTTTAGTAAAGCAGTACAAGATTTTAGTATTGGTTATGCTCAAACGGTCCTTCCTTTAATTACTCATACAGATAGAATGTTCTACAATACGGCTACAAATAGCAATGTATATGGAAACGTTTATCCATCAACCGGGAACAATCCAGCCGTACCAAACGGCATAAAGTGGAACCAGTTTAAATACGCGGTAAGGGTATTAAATATTGTCGGTGCAATAGCGAACACATACAACATTACATTCTCAAATGATTTTTTTAATTTTTCTAATCTTAACGGAATTGCTACTTTATATATGTGGCTTAACAGAAAAAGCGGAGCAGTAACCCAAACCGCTCAAGTAGAAGCTGTTTATACTTTGCTGACTGATTTATCTACCAATAACCAAAACTTAAACGGCTCTAGTGTATCTCAAGGCGCGCTTACTATAAATACTCCTTCTTCTCCAGGTGTATTTTATTTAAATGTAGGTGCTATGCAATTTACAATTACTCCAGTTAATCAAAGTGATACTTGGGGCATACAAGTTTTAAGAGACGGGGTTGTAATAAGGACAGAAACACAAACCGGAGGGCCATATAGTTTTTCAATACTGCCTGGACAAAATGGAATTTTAGATAACAGAACATATACATTTAGGTTTACAAGTACAACAAACGTCGCATTTCAACCAAACAGCATTTTTATAAGAATAAATTATCAAAGAATAATTCAAGGACAAAGCCCTCAAGGAGAAGTTGATGATTGGGATAATGACAATATTTTTCAAACAAACCAAAACCAAGAATTTAATATATCTGAGCAAATGCCTAAAATGAAAGTTATAGACTTTTTAAGCGGCTTGTTTAAAATGTATAATTTAATAGCATATGTAGAAGATAATATAATTGTAGTTAAAACACTAGACGAATATTACGCGGCAAGCACAAACGTATATAATATTGATAAATACTTAGATACTGAAAAATCTACAACCGATGTCGCGCTACCATTTAATAAAATAAATTTTAGCTATAAGGGCTTAGGAACAATATTAGCAAAACAATTTGAACAATTAAATAATACTGGTTGGGGAAGTATGGCGTTTACACTTGATGGCGGTATTTATGATGCACCGAGCGAGCCATACGAAGTAGAAGTACCTTTTGAGCATATGATGTATGAAAGATTATACGATGCAAACCCTTTAATTATACCGGCGGCCTCTACAGAAATTCAATGGGGCTTTTCTGTTAATGAAAACCAGCAACCTTATATTGGATCGCCTTTATTGTTTTATGGTGTTATTCAAGAAAACGCTACTCCAATTAGAATATTAGATACCGCTCAAGTAAACAACGGAACAACCATAACAGAGTATATGATACCATCAAATAGTTTTAGGCTTGACCCATCAATAAATAAACACAACTTACATTTTCAGAACGAGTTGAACGAGTACCTGGCCAATGAGCCAAATTCTCCGTCTAATGATTTTACAGATACTTTATTCGAAAGTGAGTACAAAAAATATATACAAGGGGTTTTTGACAATAGTATGAGGCTAAAAAAAGTTACTGCATATTTGCCAATGAAAATATATTACAACTTGCAACTTAATGATCTAATAGAAATGAATCAACAAACCTATAAAATTAATTCACTTAGTACAGATTTAACAACCGGAAAAACAGAGTTTGAATTGCTAAACAATATAATATTATGATCAGAGATATTTTAGATTTACTCCCTTTAGTGGAAGAAAATACAGAATTAATACGCATAGCAAAAGGAAAATATAAATTAGCGGAAACCTTTAAAGAGGGCTACAAGCAAATTAAAAGAGATTTAAGATATGGAAAAGGCTGAATTCGAATTAGTTGCTAAAACCGGAAAAGCAGAAGCAAACGTAAAAAAAGTAGATGAGGCGGTAAAAAAAACTGGTAAATCTGTTAAGAAGACTGGTAAAGAACTATCCGGTATGCAGCAAGTCGGTAACGCGGCTGTAGGTCAATTAGACAAAATGACTGGCGGTCTTGCCTCTAAACTTGTCGCGGTTGCAAAGGCTGCGAAGTTAAGTGGTAAGGCTATGAAAACGGCTCTTATATCTAGTGGTATTGGTTTGGCGGTTGTGGCCCTGGCTTTAATTGTGGAATATTGGGATGAAATTTCTAGTCTTGTAGATGGTGTAAGTGGGGAACAAAAAAAGGCGCTACAGACAACGCAAGACTCACTTGCTGCAAACAAAGAACAATTTGATATAATCGGTCAGACGGAAAATACCTTGAGGTTACAAGGTAAGACTGAAAAAGAAATACTTGCTATGAAAATGGCGGTTACTGATGAGACAATTGCAAATACTAAACTCTTATTAGAACAACAAAAACAAACTAAAAAATCTCAAGTTGATGCGGCCGCAAGAAACCAAAAAATAGCCGCTGGAATTATTGCTTTTTTGTCATTACCCCTAACGTTAATACTTGGAATGGTTGATGGTATTACTTTGGGTTTATCTTATTTGCCAGGTATGGGAGACATTGCTACATCCCTTGCAGAAGATTTTACAATGGGAATTGCTGGAATGATATTTGACCCCGAACAAGTTGAGGAGGACGGAGATGCAACAATAAAAGAGACAGAGGCGCAACTTAGAAAATTAGAAAACACTAGGGACGGCTTTAAACTTAAACAAATTGAAGCAGCTAAAAAAGCAAACGAAAAAACCAAAACAACCGATAAAGCAGAGGTTGATCCGGAAGTGGCTGCAAAGGCAAAGGCTTTAGAAGAAATTGCCAAATTAGAAGATGCATATTATCAATCACAATTAGATGCAAAAATAGCAGAAGAAAACCTGGTGCGTGAAAAATATTTTGCTCTTATAGAGGAGGCTAAAAAATATAAACAAGACACAGCGGTTTTAACAGAGGCGCAAGCAGCGGAATTAGCTGCCATAAAAAAGAAATACGCTGATGAGGCCAAAGTACTTAAAGCCGAAAAAGATGCTCAAGATATAAAAGATGATGAGGACGAAAGAAAAAGAAAATTCGACCTTTATGCTAAGATAGCAGATATGGCGGCCCAGGCTTTAGGCATAATTGCAGATATGCAAAGCGCAAGGCATAAAAGAGAAAATCAAGAGGGCGCTCAAGACGAGGCTTCAAAAGAAAAAAGAGCAAGAAGACAATTTAAGGAACAAAAAAAGATGAATTTAGCTATGGCTGTAGTTAACGCTTCGCAAGCGGTAATTTCAAGTTTAGCGCAAGCGCCTATTGGTGTAGCGGTTGCTCCAAACCCAATAGGAATAGCCTCTTTAGCTTTAGCTTTAAGTTCGGGAGCAGCAAGTATTGCAGCTATTGCAAGGACAACTTTTGATAGTGGAGTAGGTAGTGCTGGTGGCGGCGGTGGCGGCGCTGGTGGCGGAGGGCAACCGCCAGCTTTTAACGTAGTTGGTGCAAGCGAAACAGACCAATTAGCAGATGCTATAGGCGGTCAATCACAAAGGCCAGCAAGGGCATATGTCGTTTCCAATGATGTTACAACGGCTCAAGAATTAGACAGAAACATTATAGAGGGATCAAGTATATAAATGCAAAATTAAAAATTAAACACGTTATATATTTATGAAGATAATAGAACTTATTTTAGATGAAGAAGATTTTGAGGCTGGAGTAGAGGCAATCTCTATAGTCGAAAACCCAGCGATCGAAAGCGACTTTGTGGCTTTAAAAAACCAGGAGGTAAAACTGGCAGAAGTTAGCAGCGAAAAAAAAATACTTATGGGGCCTTTGCTTATTCCAAATAAGCCTATTTATAGAAATGGTAGTGAGGGAGAATATTATATATACTTTTCGAAAGAAACAATAGAAAAAGCCTCGCAAATGTTTTTACAGAATGGCAATCAAAGTAACTCAACCTTAGAACACGCCAGGGCCTTAAATGGTTTAACGCTAGTCGAAAGCTGGCTGGTAGAAGATAAAGCCAAAGATAAAAGCGCGGTTTATGGTTTAGATGTTCCAGTAGGAACTTGGATGGGGAGTGTCAAAGTTCAAAACGACAAAGTTTGGAATGAATTTGTAAAGACAAAAAAAGTAAAAGGTTTTTCAATAGAGGGCTATTTTGCGGATAAAATGGAAGCGCCAAAAGAGGCTATAGAAGAACAAATGGCTGAACAATTATTAAATCAAATTAAACAAATAATAAAATAATGGAAACAAATTTAAACAAGGTATATTCTAAATTACCAAACAAAAAAAATAGTAACGGGCAAAGGGTAGTTTTAGGGTTACTTAATAATTTTGCATTTGAGTATGATACACTAGAGGAAGAAGTGGGAAGACTAGGCTATGCAGTTGATGATTTTTTCGAAGAAAAATATGGAGAACTAGAAGATGCTTATGGTGTTTTAAAAGATGTTTATATTAGAGGCTCCGAAAGTCTTGTCTCAAAGGCAGATGTTCAAGGCGATATGGCCACTTTAGAAGAAATTTTACAAAAAGCTATAGATTTGGGATTAGATATTAATGAGATTTATCCCAACTATGGCGAACACAAACAAACGTTAAAATATCTATTTGATCTAGAACTAAGGTTTGATGAGCAAAAAAGGCTAGTGGAAGATTTTGGCCTAAATTCTTAATTAATACAATAAAAAATAATATGAAAACAAATTTAAAAAAAATTTACAGCAAATTACCAAACCAAAAAACAAACCTTAGAGCGCATAAAATAGCACTAGGATTGATTGATAACTTAGAGTATGACGTAGACTATATTGACGATCAAAGCGGCTTATTATCCTATTTAGCTTATGAATGGCACGATGAAAAATTCGAAGCAGCCCGTCAAGCCTGGATGGAATTAAATGATGAGTATAAATTTAATGCAAGCGCCGTTCTGAGGTTTGATGATGTGTCGGGAGATATTGAAAAACTAAACGAAATAAAAGAAAAAGCAGAGGAACTAGGTTTAGAAGCATATGAGGTTTATCCAGCATATGATAGGCATATGGAAGCAATAAATTATATGAAAGAGAGTGACGACCAGTTTATAGAAAACGAAAGAGAATTTAATAACTATTTCGGAAACTAAATGCAAGGGAATAATAAAAATAACAAAACTTTTATACCTAGTAGGACCTCTCCTAGTGGTGGTGGCCGGGGTTGTTTATGTTGGGACACAGCAACATATTCTAGCGAATGTTGTGACGGCTCTATGCAAGCCCAGGGGATAGGTGTAATTACAAGAACAGATTGAAAACGCAAATTTTAAATTAATAA
>TARA_R110001592_G_scaffold336140_3_pt1 | contig 14975 bp, 8 predicted proteins | sample TARA_R110001592 | Tara Oceans TARA_R110001592 (sample SAMEA4398387) | marine metagenome | biome: Polar Biome; feature: [SRF] surface water layer (ENVO:00010504); material: water (ENVO:00002006), including particulate matter (ENVO:01000060) such as... | depth 5 m
GGCAGAGGCTCTCGGAAGTCGACGAAGGTCGTGGTATTCTCCGCAGCGCTTACGAACAGAACGTGCCCGTTTTTATCCCTGCGTTTACCGACAGTGAAATTGGTCTTGATGTCGCCACCTGGGCCATGTCTGAACATATCGCGCAATCCGGTAAATCAGCTGAAGAACTCGATCAGGCTGAAATCCTGACCGCACTCCCCAGCTTCAACCCGTTTATCGACCTGCAGGAATACGCCGGTCTGATGCGTGACGCAGTGACCCTGGGAATCTTTACCGTCGGTGGTGGCGTTCCGCGAAACTGGGCGCAACAGGTTGCTCCCTACTACGAAATTGCCAACTACCGCCTCGGCACCGAATGGAAAGAACCCCGTTTCAAATACGGCATTCGCATTTGTCCTGAACCGGTTCACTGGGGAGGCCTGTCAGGCTGCACCTACTCGGAAGGGGTCAGCTGGGGGAAATTCATCTCTCCCCAGGAGGGGGGACGCTTCGCGGAAGTCTATTCCGATGCGACCGTGGTCCTGCCTCTGCTGATGAAAGCCGTCTTTGAAAAACTGGACGAAACCAGCTGAACGCGGGTGGATTTTCCAGGCTCTGCATTAAACAGTCTCGTCAGTCACTTCTGTTTCGGTGACTGACGGGGATCCTGCTGCAGATAGCGAGCTATCCCCAACCCCAGTTGTTGACCGACAGTCATGTAACCGTTCGTATTACTGTGCGGCGTATTCCAGCATGTTTCCAGCGTAATTCCAATCACATGTTCGCGCGTCGCGCTCCGCACCCAGTTACTGGAAATCTCTTTCCAGCGTTTGTCATATTTGGGACCGGTCGAGGGCGTACTCCGATCCAGTTTCAAAGGCTCTCGCATCTCCTCGCGGCAGACTGCGATAAATGCATCCTGCAGCGCTTTACGCCGCTCCGTATTGAGCTCCGGAGGAGCAATATAAAAGTAAGGCTGCTTCGAGTTCGGTCCCGGATTATGCAGATCCATAAACATTACCAGCCGGTTCTGCTGATCGAACTGCTTCAGAGATTTCATCGCCGCTTGAACCGCATTCCAGCGCGGATGCTCTGACCAGTCCCGATTATGATCGTGCGGTACTTGATTCTTACCGCCATTCCCGGTCGCTACGTTATCGATATCCATGATGGGGATGTAGTAAATATCCGCTTTTTCCCTGAGAGCAACTGCCTGCGGATGATCACTGACGGCCCACTCGATAAAGCCGCGGCCCACCCAGCTGCCACCAGATTCCCAGGCATGCTGCCGTGCCTGTACCCAGACAGCCATCCGTGAGTTATCCTTCTCACCGACGGGCGAAACAACCAAAGCAGGAACACGGCGCCCTGCGCGGGTCTTACATAACTCAAATTCCGTCACATTGGCATGTTTCTGGCTCAGTCTTTTGACCAGTTGTTCTGCATCAGCGGGAACGAAAGGTGGTCCCCAGGCAAACCAGACGACTTTCGCATCCGGTTTCACTTTCCACTCGCAGTTCTCTCCCTGTTTTTTCCCCGGTCGTGTCTGTGCCCAGCGTCGTTGCTCGGTACTGAATGCCGCTTGCTCAGGTAGCGCCCATGAGGCTGACAACTTCTGGCCATTCGCCTGTTTCAGCTGACTGGCATCGACGGTCACCGTAAGCTCTTCCCCAGGCGTGACTCCCGTCACCTGGAAGTACCACCAGCAGGGCCAGCCAAATTGAGGATCACCGGCGGGACGAATCAGAATCGTGCGCTGCTTCTGGTCGACCTGTATGACTTCCGCAGAGCCACCCGGAAAATCAGAGGAGATCACCAGATCCTCAGCTGAGGCTTCAGAAACGATAAGAAACATCGACAACACCCACAACAGAATGAAGCTGTATAGTCTTGTCATCGTTTCTCCCCGACTGGATTATTTCAGGATTCCCTCAGCAACTTTACCTTGTCCCGGCTCCACCAGAGCCACCGGTTGTGCATTATGCTCAAAATGTAATTCGTCCGCCTTCAGACCAAACTGGTGCAGCAATGTCGCATGAAAATCATGCTGAGTGACAACATCTTCGACAGCCCGGTGACCAAAATCATCCGTGGCTCCATGGATGTGCCCTTCTTTAACACCACCGCCGGCCATCCAGATACTGAAACCTTCCGTATTGTGATCGCGGCCCGGTTTTTTGCCCGCCCCGCGATCCTGCACGACAGGCAGACGCCCCATTTCACCGCCCCATTGTACCATCGTCGAATCCAGTAAACCACGCTGTTTCAGGTCAGTCACCAGGGCTGCACATGGTTTATCACAGGTTTTACAACGGGCTTCCAGAGCCGCAAAAATGTTCTCGTGCATGTCCCAGGCGTAATTCCAGATCTGCACGAATCGTACACCACGTTCCACAAATCGACGGGCCAGCATGCAGGCATCCGCGAACTCTTTGGTTACCGGATCATCAGCTCCATACATCTGGTGGGTTGCTTGTGTCTCTTTCGTCAGATCCAGTGCTTCGGTCGCCGCGGTCTGCATCCGGGCTGCCAGTTCGTAACTCGCAATTCGAGCGGAGAGATCGTCTTCACCGGGATGTCGATCCAGATGAATCTGGTTCAGCTCCTTGAGCAGATCCAGCTGATTACTCTGCGGCTTTCCGCGGAGTTGTGAAATCGGATTCAGATTGGCGATCCGTGGTTCCGATTTACTGACAACGGTTCCCTGGTAAAGTGATGGTAACTGGCGGCTGTCCCAGTATGGAGAACCGACTGGATTGCGGGGAATCGTTATCGCCACGAATGCCGGCAGATCCTGTGTCTCGGCTCCCAGACCATAGGTCACCCAGCTCCCCAGGGAAGGCCAGCCTTCGCGCCCGCGGCCCGTTGTCATCGCCCGCATCCCCGCCACATGGTTTCGAATGTTGGGCAACTGCATGGAACGAATCAGCGTCACATCATCGACAATCTCGCCGAAGTGAGGCAGCAGGGCGGTATTGATTTCCATCCCCGATTCGCCACACTTCTGAAACGTGTCAGGAGACGGCATGATGATGGACGTCGCCTGACCGGCGTTGTCATACTTAATGCCATCACCCGGAAACCGTTTACCCGCATATTCATCCAGCGTCGGCTTGCGGTCAAACAGATCCAGATGACTGGGGCCACCACCACAGAAAATCGAAATCATCGATTTTGCCCGCGCGGGATGACTCGTTTTCTTCGGCTTCAGATCATACGTTATTTCCTCAAGCGCCGGTTTTTCCGGTGCCCCCAGCAACTGGTCCTCTTTTAACAATGTCGCCAAGGCCAGCGAAGAAACACCGAATGCACTCTGCGCAAGAAAATGACGGCGGGAACCGTTTGAATAATCATGACTGTTCTGAAACACAATGCACTCCCTTCGGAGAGGTTATCATTATACAGACATCTGTATGACGTCTGATTTTAAACCATTTATTCGACATACAAAAACTGATTGGTACCAAACAGGACATGGCACAGTGACGCCAATGCTTCCTGCCGGGGATCTTTGACTTTTTTCGCCTGATATTCCTGTAACTGCAACTGATAATGTTTCTCCAGCGCCTGCATCTCTGCAGCCGACGGTTCATGACTCAATGCGAGCTTCCAGGCGGTCTGCACCAGTTTCTTTGGATCAGTGGATTTTTCTGCTGTCGCCAGCACCCGTTTTGCAAACGCGACAGACTGCTCCCGCATGAACTCGCTGTTCAACAGCGCCAACGATTGCGTCGCCACGGTAGAAGAAACCCGCCGCTCGCAGTTCGGCTCCATACTCGGTGCATCAAAGGCATTCAGCATCGTGACCGGCTGAGTCCGTCTTACCTGGATATAAATGGAACGCTTTAATTCCCGCCGATCGGGAGAAACCTTGCCCGCACCCACAGTAATGATTCCACTGTCAGCCAGGGAGACCGGGATCGGTGCGCCAAACTGGTCTCGATTCAGTTCGCCACTGACGGTCAGAATCGCATCGCGAATCGATTCCGCTTCCAGCCGCCTCAGATTCATCCGCCAGAGCAGTCTGTTATCCGCGTCGACCGCCATTGCTTTCTCGGAATGAGAAGTGGAGGTCTGACGATACGTCCGCGAGGTCATGATCAAACGGTGGATCCGTTTTAATTCCCAGCCATGCTCCATGAAGTCGGCTGCCAGCCAGTCGAGTAGTTCGGGATGCGTGGGAGTCGCGGCGCGTGAGCCGAAATCACCTGTCGAATCAACAATCGCCTGACCGAAATGATGCATCCAGAACCGATTCATCAAGACGCGAGCCACCAGCGGATGCTGACCACTGGTCAGATAGCGGGCAAACGCCAGTCGACGCCCCGACGTTGGCACTGCAGGATCATTGACGGGAAAAGTGTTTTCGGTTTTGGAACCAACAACCGTCAGCCCGCCCGGCGCAATCATTTCTGATTCGGGTGAGGACATATCCCCTCGATAAAAGACAAACGTTTCAGGCAGATGCTGCGTGTCTTCGGTCGCAACCCTGATATATTCAGGTTGAGGAATCTGTTTTCTTAGCTTGTCTGCTTCAGCCTTCACATCTTCGTAGCGTTTTGCCAGTTCTTTGCAATCTTTATAACGGGCCAGGAACAGATGCAGACGTCCGGGGACCAGCAGATCCAGCATCGGATATTTCTTTTTCAGGAAATCGCTCTGTTCTGCAGTCCGTTCTTTGATCGCTGTTTCATAAGCGGTTTTGGCCCGTTCACGATCTGCTTCAGGAACTTCCTTCAAAACCCGTTCCGCGATCAACTGTGTCACTTCTGCCTTGATCTGATTATGCTGCTCATCCAGTTTTTTAACCTGCGCGGCCAGTTCTGCCGCTTTTGCTTTTTCTTCCTTTGACATCAGCGCCGCACGGCGGCTGGCCGGTTTCCGCCACTTGTCGGCATCATACACGGGAGCAATTACAGCGCGCAACCGATAAAAGTCTTCCTGGGGAATCGGGTCAAACCGATGATGGTGGCATTCAGCACAACCTACGGTCATCCCCAGTAAAGACGATGACACGATTTTCACGGTTTCCGTAATCACCTGATTCCGGGCCAGGGCAGGGTCCATCGGACTCGATCCCGTTCCATCCGGAGCCAATCGTAAAAACCCGGTCGCTGTCAGCTTGTCACACACTGCAGGATTCTGGTCTACCAGTTTCTGCGCTGTGGCATGCGTGGCTTTAATCAGTTCGTCACCGGCCAGTTGCTCTTGAATAAACTCATCCCACGGCTTATCTGCATTCAATGCGCGAATCACATAATCGCGATAATGCCAGGCATCCGGGCGAATTACATCTTTATCGTTGTAGCCTTCTGAATCGGCGTAGCCGGCGACATCCAGCCAGTGTCGCGCCCAGCGCTCACCATAATGCGGGGACGCCAGTAGACGATCGATCATATTCTCGTACGCATTCGCTGATGCGTCTGCCAGATACGTTTTCACATCTTCCGGAGCAGGGGGGAGGCCCGTCAAATCAAAGGCGGCCCGCCGGATCAACGTCAGTCGATCTGCTTCTTCAGAAAACCAGAGCTCTTTCTTCGCAAGCTGACGGGCCACAAACGCATCAACCGGATTTACGGACGATGTATTTCCTTCTTTGGAAAGACGCGCGACTTCTGGAAGTTTTACTTTACGAATGGGTTGAAATGCCCAGTGAGAACGTTCGGCTTCCGTCATCAGAAAATCACCAGGCTTCACTTCGCCTGCTGGTTCCGGTCCTGCGGCGGCTCCCTGGTCGATCCATCTGGCAATCACGGACACTTCTTCGGGTTTTAAACGCAATTTCTCATCCGGAGGCATGTCGCCTGATTCCACATATTGAAACAGCAGGCTGTCAGCATGATTGCCGGGAGTAATCGACTCGCCCGAATCACCGCCTTTCAAAATCAAACGCTTTAACCGCAGATCAAGTGCGCCGGAAAGCTCTTTTTCTTCCCCGTGACAGTGAAAGCAATAGGCCTTGAAAATCGGGCGGATATCTTTTTCAAATGTCAGTTGCTCATCCGAAGCGCCAGCAGAGGGGCACCACGCAAACAGAGAGATCAAGCCGGACAGCAATAGTGCATTCACACGGTAAAACAAAGCGTTGTTCCTTCATGTCGGGGAACATCTTTTGGGGGGGAGTCATTTCGCTGAACTCAACGAATATAACTACAGTGGTGGGAATCTTTTATAACGTTTATCGGCTGTAAAGTCAAATTATTTAACTTTACTTACCGCTTTCCGAAACCATCCACGAAAGACAAAATTTTCAGCTGCAGACGAGAAGGGATCGAAATCACTGAGACTCACGTGAGTTACAGCAAACCGCATCTGATTATTCTCGCACCAGGGTCTGTTCCACCATCGGGTCAGATAATTCTTCCGGCTCTTCCATCGCAGGCACCTGGGAACGTTTCGCATACCGTGCCAGCAATGCGGGTAAAAAGACCAGATCTCCAAACAGGGCAGACGAAATCGTCAAACCGCTCATGATCGCGAAGATCCGCTGATCGCGCATATCGCTGAAGATCACCGTCGAAAAGCCGGCCACCAGAATCACCGTCGTCATAATCAAAGCAGTCCCCACGCCGGTAAATGCACGGCGGATCGCCTCTTCGTCGCTGTCGACCAATAGCTGTTCTTCCCGGAACCGGGTTAAAAAATGAATCGTATCATCGACGGCTATCCCGAGACAGACTGTGAAGGCACACACGCTGACGATCTCCAGGGACTGTCCCGTAAACACCAGAAACGTTCCGGTCACAGCCAGGGGAAACATATTCGGGATAATCGAGATCAACCCCAGTCGCAGCGAACGGAAAGCAAACGCCAACACCACCAGAATGATAATTGCGGCACTCCCCAGGCTCGCGGCGAGATCCACGACAATCTGGTACAGGTTCCGCCAGCGCCAAACAGCAGACCCCGTCAGCTCAAATTGAAAATGGGGGTGTGCGGCGCCAATCGTTTTCAATCCCTCTTCGATTCGTGTAAAGGTGGGTCCATAACGAGCGATACCCAGATCCTGCACGTGAAAACTGACTTCAGCCTGATTTCGTTCCGGCGTATAAAAAGCGCGTTTCAGCGGGGGAGGCAGCAGGTCCATCATTGACATCCGCTCTTCCGGTTTGCCTTCTCCGGGCAACGCTCCCAGGATATTGCGAATTGAAATCGGATGGCCGATCAATTCCTCCTGCAGCAGTAAATCGTCTACTTCACTGATGGCAACCAGCACTTCCGGAGAATCGGAGGGCACATCATCGTCCCAGGTGACATGCACCCGTGAATGTTCCAGCCCTCCCATCGCCCGGTCCATATGATTCAGCGCCACAGTCGCCTCCGAGCCATCAGGCAACATATTCGCCCGCCGTTCATCTGGACGCAGTGTCAATGATATCAAAATCAGAATGGCGGTCACACCAATCCCCAGCGAACTGATAAATCGTGTCCGCTTGAGAACCATCTCGATAATCACGCTGATGCGTCCCAGATGCCGGTCGATGATTCCTTTCCCATAACCAACATGAATAGAACGTCCCAGCCAGGTACGACAGGCCAGGGGAATCACCGTGATCACCGCGATGAATGTCAGCAGCACCCCGACCACACAACTGTAACCAAATTCGCGTACGGTTTCATGATGGGCCAATGACAGCGAACCAAAGCCGATGGCTGTCGTCACCGAGGTCAACAGGCAGGCCAGTCCGACTTCCTGAACACCTCGCCGGGCCGCATCACGCCCACTCAACCCGGCGGCGCGGTGCTTTCTGATCTGGACCATCAGATGTACGCCATCCGTCAGTCCCACCAGACTCAATAAAACCGGCAGCACAACGTCATTAAACGGATTATCCTGAAAGTCCAGGAACTGAATGAACCCCATCGTCAGAAACACGCCGAACATTGGTGCCAGCGCAACGATGATCACGGCAGAGATCCCTCGAAACAGAATCACAGCCATAAACAGGATCATGCCGTATCCAATGACCTGGTATTTCACCTTGTTTGCATTGTGCGTCCGCACTGCGGTCAGATAAATCGGCACGCGTCCGGTCGTCAGGAAAGAGAAATCGGCTCCCGGATATTTGGCAGCAACCCCGCGTGCCGCTTCTTTCAAACCGATCGTGCAGGCGTCATCATCCGTCACATGCAGCCAGTCGAACTTGATCATCAGCAACAGCGTCTTGCCATCCACTGACAGCAGTTGCCCCCCCACCAGGGGGTGTGCGACCGTTTTTTCTTTAGCAGCATCCAGTCGCTTCTGGGAAGCCCGCTCATTCGGAATCAAGGGTTCCCGCAAGCCGAAGATATTCAGATTGGGAATATCCTCCAGCCAGAAGACACTACGCACATAGTCCAGTGATTCTATCTGCTCCACAATTTCACGGAGCGCTTTAATTCGCTCCGGAGTGAAAAAGTCTTCCGAATCAATCACCAGAATGGTATCGGCATCAGTCAGACTGATCGGATCGACATCCGGGGGCGCTTCGCGTACTTTCCCTGGCTTCTCAGACTTCTGCTGCTGTACCTGCTGTACCGGAGCTGGTTTAAACCAGTCGCGCACCTCTTCGGGCATTGTATAACCCAGCAGCGCAATTCCACTCAGCAGCAGAATGAACAGCGTGACCATGACAGGATGGTCGGCCATCCAGACAGAACATCGATTAAACGCGCGAAACACTCTCGATTCTCTTTCTGACAGTAGGGACAGGCGATTCAGGTAGAATCAGATTCAATACCTCTGGTTCATACTTCCCGTAATACTTCAAATCAATTATCGTTTCCAGAGGTCCTCTTTACCGATAATGCCGTCTCCGTCGTGATCTCGATAACGTCCATAACGTTGCGTTGCCAGAGGGACCTCATCCACATCCACTTGCCCGTCCTGATTTCTATCAAAACGCTGAATGAATTCGGCGACTAATTGCTCATACTTCTTTTTACGTTGCTCGTCCACCTCTTCCTGACTGGGCTTTTTATTACGAGCAATTTTTTCAACCTTCTTCTTTTTCCGGGGTTCAGCAACTTCGAAAAAGGCAATCGCCATTTCTTCCCAGGTCTGATCTCCCCAGGTCACATATTCGCTGGGGTCGGGATTGAATGGATTCTCTTTGGAATTATCAAATTTCACAGTAAATTCCAGCGAATCCACATCATCCAGTTTCATGGGCTGACTCAGCTCGTAAATATGCTGCCAGTTGAAATCGTAGTTTGGCACATCCAGCAGAATTTCCGATTCGTCCTTCTGTTTCATAAACAGCCGAAACGACTTCCCCCGTAAATGCATGTGTGGGGCAATCGCCAGCAACTCTGCTTCCGCGGGAATACGTCGCACTTTTGCTGTCACGGGAAAATCATTGGCGTGCGGCGGAATTTCAAACTCCTGATCGATGCCAATCAGCGTGAAAACTTCGTGCGTGATCTCTTCCTCTTTGCCAAACAGGAGACCCACTTTGGAAATATCTTCCGCGACGGATCCATTTGGCGTGTAATGCATCTGAAATACCAGCTTCGAACCAGCGGGTACACGGCGGGCCCGTCCCTCAGGCAGTTTTTTGATCCGCTGTCCCGGCACATATGCGGTTAACCAGCCGATACCTCGAAAGTCGGCGCCATCCGGCGGACGAATAAAAACAATCGCGTGATGCACAACAGAGCGATTGCCCGGCAGCACCTGCGCTCCGGTCACCCATTTATCTTCTGTAAAGCCAGGATCGACAACAAAATACTGATATTCGACCACACCTTCCGCGGGAACCTGAAACGGTCGTTTCCGCATCTCGAAGACTGCTTCCGGAATTTCCGGCAGATGCCAGCCTTCACGGAACTCGGGAAGTTTCGGCATGTTTTTCACATCACCATATGGCATGCCCCCGGCAACCCAGTCGCGGAGTACTTTTTTATCCTCATCCGACATGAAACGGGCATTGGCATAATGACCATATTTCGGACTCGCGTGCCAGGGAGGCATGCGTCCGTCATCAATGGTTTCCAGCATGGTATCTGCCCAGCCTCTCACTTCATCATAGTCGGTCAGACTGAAGGGCGCGATTTCGCCTTTACGATGGCATTCCACACAATGTTGATTCAAAACCCGCACCACTTCGTTACAGAACGTCAGACTGGTCGTCACTTCTGTTTTTTTGACGCGTCCGATGAAACAGCCGTTCGGTTCGGTCACCGCCAGTTTGACTGGTTTCCCCGACAAAACCTGGTCCAGCGCGTTCTTCAGATCATGGGAAGTCGTTTCGGCTCGAGAAATCCCCGGCAGATACTGATTATCGATCCGTCCCCGATATTGAATCACCAGGTTCTCGTCCAGCACAAAGACTTCCGGGGTCCGCACCGCCTGATAGCGATCGGCGATTTCATTCCCGTAATCCTTCGCCATGGGAAACTGAATCTGATATTTTTTGACGTATGCCTGCACGTCTTCCAGCGAGTCCTGCTGGTTACTGTTGACGCCAATCAAGCGTACGCCTCGCGATCGATAGGACTCCTGCAGTTCATTTAACCTGGGTCCATACAACCGTGCCAGCGGGCATTCCGCTCCCAGAAAACAGACCACCGTCACTTTTTGATCGGACTGTTTCTTGAGTTCAACAGTCTCACCGGAAGTAGTGGGCAGACGAAATGTCAAATCAGCGGAGGAAGTAGTGGCAGATGGTTTCTCCCCCCAGAGAGAACTTCCGCAAACCAGAATCAATAATACGGAAAAGCTTACACAGCGACGAAACATAGAACGATCCTTCCTCCTGTAGTTTAGATAGACAGGAGCTGTATTGTATCAACTGGCCGGAAACCCCCGCAAGACCCACTGTACGGAAATGAAGCCCGTCTCGTTGATTGCATAAATTCATTTGGATATACTCGACCTGACTTGAACAGGTTTCAGATTTTGGCAAAAGTGTGAAGATTGTGTTTTGTTGTATCGGAATCGGTTCACTGCAGTGTGCTCCTGAAAAACGACAAAGGAAGGCGTAAAGTGAAAGCTCCACGAAGCGGCGGCGGCTGGAAAGCGATTAAATACAGTCTGACTCTGGCAAACCGGGTGGGCTGGTGGAAACTCTGGAAGTCCATGCGTTCCAAGAATGCCTGCAAGACCTGTGCTGTCGGCATGGGCGGACAAAAAGGGGGCATGGTCAATGAAGCCGGCCTGTTCCCTGAAGTCTGCAAGAAATCGTTTCAGGCGATGGCCTCCGACATGCAGCCTGCAGTCGCTGCTGACTTCTTCGCGAAACACAATATCGACCAGTTACGTTCCTTCAACTCACGAAAACTCGAATATAGCGGCCGTCTGACCGAACCGCTGCTGCTCTCTCCCGGCGAAAAACATTACAAACCCATTTCCTGGGATGCTGCCTTTGATCTGGTTGTCGACCGTTTGAAAGCAGCCGGCCCCGAGCGAACGTTTTATTATGCCAGCGGCCGATCCTCCAACGAAGCCGGCTTCCTGTTTCAGATGATGTCACGTCTGATGGGCACGAATTATGTCAACAACTGCTCCTATTACTGCCATCAGGCCAGCGGGGTCGGTTTAGGTTCCAGCATTGGCACTGGAGCGGGTACGATCAAACTGGAAGACCTGGAACACACCGATCTGTATATCCTGATCGGCGCCAACCCGTCCTCCAATCATCCTCGACTGATGAAAGCCTTCATGGAAATCCGGCGACGGGGTGGCAAAGTCATTGTCATCAATCCCGTGAAAGAACTCGGACTGGTCAATTTCAAAGTCCCCAGTGACGTCCGCAGCATGCTGTTTGGTTCCAGTATCGCCTCCATGTACGTGCAGCCGCATGTCGGCGGAGACCTGGCGTTATTGACCGGCATCGCCAAGGTCGTCCTCGAACAAAACGCTCACGACAGCAGCTTCATCGCTGCTCATACTGAGAACTTTGAAGCCTTCCAGGAACAGGTCAACCAGACCAGTTGGGACGATATCATCGCCCAGAGCGGTGTCGACCGCGAAACCATTCAAAAAATCGCCGACCAGTATCTCTCTGCCAAAAACGTCGTGATTGGCTGGTGTATGGGCATTACCCATCATCTGCATGGCACGAATAACGTACAGACGATTGCGAATGTGTCTCTGCTGCGTGGTATGGTCGGTCGCCGCCAAGCGGGTCTGATGCCCATCCGCGGGCATAGCAACGTGCAGGGTCTCGGGTCGGTCGGCGTGACACCAGGTCTGAAACAGGCCATGCTCGAACGACTGGAGAAACAGCTGGGTATTCAGGTTCCCACCACTCCCGGTTATGACACCATGGCCTGCATGGAAGCCTCGCATCGAGGCGAGATCGACTTCGCGTTCTGCCTGGGAGGCAACCTCTTCGGCAGTAACCCCGATACGAAATACGCGCTCGAAGCGATGAACCGTATCAAAACCATCATGTATCTCTCGACGACGCTCAATACAGGTCACGTCTGGGGCACAGGGGAAGAAACACTGATTCTTCCCGTGCTGCCGCGCGATGAAGAACCGCAGTCCACAACACAGGAGTCGATGTTCAGCTACGTCCGCATGAGTGACGGCGGAAAATCCCGTTATGTCGGTCCCCGCAGCGAAGTCTCCATCCTCGCTGCCATCGGCCAGAAGCTGTTCGCCGGCGATAACCGGATCGACTGGAAGAAACTGGAAAGCCATTCCGCCATCCGCGAACTGATTGCCGATCTGATTCCCGGCTACGAAAACATGCACCAGACGATTGAATCCAACAAGGAATTTCACGTCGCCGGTCGTGCAGTGGCAGAATACAAGTTCCCTACGGAAAGCGGCAAAGCAAAGTTCCACGCGATTCCACTCCCCGATATTTCTACCGACGAAGATCAGTTAAGACTGATCACCATCCGTTCCGAAGGCCAGTTCAACAGCGTCGTCTATGATGATGAGGACATCTACCGCGGCCAGGAACGCCGCGATGTGATTCTAATGAACAAAGCCGACATTGATCGCCTCGGTCTCAAACCGGATCAGCGGGTCAAAGTGAAGAGCGAAGCAGGGGAGATGCCATACATTCTGGTACGTGAATTCGATATCCGTGCCGGCAATGCGCTGATGTATTACCCGGAAGCCAATATTCTTGTCCCGCACACCGTCGACCCGCTCTCGAAAACTCCCGGTTTCAAATCAACGCGAGTCAAGCTGGAAGTGGAAGCGACCGTTTAAACATCTCTGCTTCTTTCGAGAGGCAGGCTGTCTTATTGAACTGCGATTCAATGCCATGTTCTGGTCGTATCAGCCTTGAACAGGATGGCTTGTTGACTCGTCTCCTTTCACGACAGTCAGTGTGAATCCATCATAGCCTTTGGAACCTACAGTTTGAATGGCCGTTGAATTGAGTAGTAGATTCTCTGATAATCCCTGGCAATATTTTCTTACGCCTCGCACTTTATCATCGCTTGAATTCTGATTGGTAACTTCGCCCTCTCTGACGACATTATCACCAACAATAATTGTTCCTGGCCGTGAGAGCTGAAGCGCAAGATCAAGATAAACAGGGTTGCTGGGTTTGTCGGCATCAATAAAGATCAGATCAAACGGCTCATTCCCATCATTGATCATTCGCTGTAATGCGTTCTTTGCATCATCATGAATCAATGAAATTTTATTACTCTGTCTGGCCAGTTCGAAATTCTGAGCAGCAACAGCAGCATGCTTCTCGACAGCTTCGATTGTCACAATCAAGCCGTTTACCCCTAATGCACGCGACATCCAAATCGTGCTGTAGCCACCAAGCGTGCCTATTTCCAGCACGCGTTTTGAATTCTGTATTTCTATTAACAATTGTAGAAATTTTCCCTGGCAGGGAGAGACCTGATAGGGGGGCAAGCCTTCGACTGCACTATTTCGCAAAACAGTTTTCAGGATATCATCTTCCTGAGCAAATAACCCCGTAAAATAGTCATCGACTCTCGTCCATATCTCCTGATTCATGAATTTCCACTTTCATAGAGTTAGAAGCCGGTTTATCAACCTGTTCACATAAGCCAGATAACAGTATGTGAATTACAACCTTTCAGATCCACTTGAGACCTGTAGGAAGCGCGGCAGCAGTAGAGTCCGGCTTACCAGCTTTCCACATCTGTTACTTTCTGAGATAGAACAGAATCAGAGGTTCGATCAGGAAACTCCTTGAAGTTTTCGAATTCCCCAGCCGAATCCCACAAAAACAAACCCCGCTACACCTGCGCAGACCAGATGAAATCCGAGTGTCATCAAGATATGGGAAAGGCTTGGCATCAGCGCGGCCAGCTCACCGGAACTTCGGAGCCAGGTTCCTGCTTCATAATAATAAAATTGGAACAGGTTCACCTGCATCAGTGTCCCCGGCGGACCACCTACCGCGGTAAACCTAAACCAAAATCCCATTGCGAAAAATACAATCAGAAACCCTGCCAGAAACCAGCGTCGCAGTCCTTTGGGTTTTGTTTTTGTTTCCTGTTGTCGCTCGTCACCTGTCATAATCCACCTAAAAATATCCTGAATCGAAATGCTAATCAATGCTTCAGATTTGTTATTTTCTTTACAGTGCTGGCAGTGTCGCCTTATCAGGCTTCGACCGAACTCTGTTGCGGAGTTCATTAATAAAGGTTTGGTCACCTTCTTCCAGGGGAGAGAGGAACAGGAGAAATACATCGTCATCCGTCGTATTGATTTCGACTATCTTATCATCGATGAAGTTTCCCTCTTCCACAACAATAATCTCTGCTACATCTTCATACTTCGCTGCGTAGACCTCTAATACTCCCTCGATTCTCTCATACGAAACGACACGTTGATCAGTCAGCAGATTCCCGTCATCTGAAATGGAAGTCAGACCCGTCGAATAAAAATAAAGAACGGTTTCATCCGGCCTGATGATTCCTTCATCCAGAAGCAACTGTAAGTCGCTTTTTGACAGCTTGTCTCCTGCAGTCACTTCAGGAGAGACGAAGGCTCCACTTTCAGCCAGCATTCCAAGTCCGAACAAGCTTACTCCCAGTATGATTAAACTCAGAACCCCCCCCCCGAC
>TARA_R110001592_G_scaffold51086_10_pt1 | contig 14955 bp, 28 predicted proteins | sample TARA_R110001592 | Tara Oceans TARA_R110001592 (sample SAMEA4398387) | marine metagenome | biome: Polar Biome; feature: [SRF] surface water layer (ENVO:00010504); material: water (ENVO:00002006), including particulate matter (ENVO:01000060) such as... | depth 5 m
GAACACCTTCGAACACGTCACCGAACTCAACACCCCCTATCCCAAGAACAACAATTGTATCACGCATTGCACGAATGGGACACACACCAACGGAGCTAGACCATGAACTTCACCAAAGACAACCCAAGAGTATTAATACACTTCGAAGAGAACAACAAATTCACCAAGGGATTCTTCGTATACCTACAAGACAAGGTGCCCTTCATGGACACGGTCAATCAGATAGAACCCACCAACCTATTGGAACATACACTACGCTACGGTGACTTTGACCTGTATTTCCACCTCGTAGACGATTCCCACGAACTCCTAGAACAAGGAGTCTACCATAAAGGATACTATATTGATACCAAGGGAAACGTCCAAACACCTTCTCATGCATCCATTATAGGAGAAAACACCTATGAGGAACTATGGGAAAGGGTAAAGAGAGAGAACTAAACTATATCTCAACCCCTCTTAGAGAACCATCTACGAATCGTATATACTCTCGTGTATGCAACCAACGTCATCAATGCAGTAATACTTGTCCCTATGTGTAAGGGAGACTTCCATTCTAACACCTGCATGAACAAGTAAAGTAATGTAAGGTTTAACGGGTAGTTAATCAATAGACCCGTACCCACTGTCGTTGCGACTTCTCGGTGTAACTTTCTAGATTCTTTGGACATACCATTAGTATAACACGTCTGAAACCCTTTGTATAGTGGGTTTTGAATATAATTCGGTGGACTGCGTAGGTCATTGGAATATATTGTGTGTAGAAGTGTGGGGAAGTGGGTAATAATAATAGGATTTACTCCTTGTGTTGGGAAGTGGAATAAAGTGGGTTTAGGTGGTGTTGTTCGGGGATACAAACACGAGTTTTAGTCGGGAGTCAAGCCATCAGAGGGGCGCTCAGAGCGAATCCCAAGTCATACTCCCAGTGTATCATAGTCTCATGTCGGAGTCAAGGAACGCCCAGCAGTTTCTCAGGGGGATTGTATGGTCTATAATTCTAATGGTGGGTCGGAAACGCAGTAGAATAAGGCGTCTCAGAGGGTTGACAATGGGTGTTACTTTTTGGTATACTATGTATATAATGAGAAAGATAATTAAAAAACACGACCTAGATTGCCCTGACTTCTTACAGGGATTAGGGTTATTTTTGTTTGCGTTTGTAGTTGGAGTCATGTGAGTATGGTGTAGAGTAACGGCATCCCTCTAAGGTCGTCAGAGGAAGTGAATTGCGAAAGGACTGCTCTTTGGAGTGGGATTTCGTTCGTTCTGCGTAAGCGCCCCTCTGAAACCCTTATAGATAAGGCGTCTCAGCGGTGTTGACAATGGGCCGCATATTATGTTATACTAGCTGTATAATGGGAGACCTCGTACAGAAAAACCTCGAACGCCGCCAATGGGCAGCCGCCTATACATGGGTGGATTACATGAAAGAGATTGCACCTAGTGTACTTGACAATGACCCTGCACTCATGGTATACTATGTACATAATGAAGAAAAGGCAACGGAGACGAATGACAACAGACATATACAATCTGACAGATGAGAATACCCTCGAAGGTATACATCTCTCTACGTCTTATCCGTTCTTTGTGAGGCTGACACGCCAGGAAGCACTACTCGCACAAGGGAGTTCTAATGAGGATTGGAACACTATGTGTAAGTTGATTGCATCTCGTACAGGTCACGTCATCCAAGGACAGATACAGATAGACTACTTAACTATTAACGGGAATAAACGAGAATTCCACTAGACATAGACACACGTTCTATGGTATAATAGATGTATTAGGTGACACATGAATACCTGTTAAAGTCATGTGGGGTGATGGCCGAACATCTTTAATGTTTCTGATAGGAACAAGGGGAGTGGCACATAGACGTCTTAACGATTGTGTGCCGACCCCCCTTTACTTACAGAGAAGGATATGATATAATGAAGACTGATGAAGCGAATCGATGGAATACTGTAGATGTATACAGTATTAATAAACATGAGACCCGTGTAGCAGGAGCATCGATGTTAGAGATGCGTACTGAGACCCCTGTAAGTCTCTCTGAGGGACTATCTCTCTGTAGGAGACTAGAGGATGAGGGTCATGTCGTAGAACTGCGTAGAGTGACGTAGGTAAAGCGCTTTAAAACAGTGCCGTGGGACTCCTAGACCCCTTTGAGAACGACCTAGACCCCCACCCTGTTTATCTACGAAGATTTTTTATTGCGTATCCAAATTTTTTTTTTGAGGTAAAATTATGACAAGAACCAAACAGCAACAGAAGAACCATGAGAGAATCACAGCGTTCTTTGACCAATACCTACCTTCACCAAGACCGTGGAGTTCTGCGAGTGAATACTACATTCCGACTCATGTGGTGATATGGGTGTTGATTATATTCTTTACACTATGGTTGAATTCTAATGGTGGGTCTGAAACCCCTATGTACATTGACCCTATTGACACTACGACTACTGAGAGGTTAACTTAATGGGTATGTTCTACGGTTCTATGACTCATTCTTACACTGGTAAGAAACGTAAGACTTCTGCATATAAGACTGCACCCCGTAAGCGTGTTGTGTTTGTACCGATGGAGATTGCACCTAGTAACCGTATGCAGGATATTCGTGACCACTATGATAAGTATCCTTCTTACACTGGAAGTGTCTCTAACGGGACGTGTGGTGTGTCTACGGAGTCTTACAAGATAGAGGAGTCTAAGAAGTTTACCATTGCACCTGCATACAACAAGGGTGCGTATCAAGTTATTAATAAATCTAACATTAAGGATATCGGCAGATGATGGAGTTTCTCTTTGGATGTTTTATTCTTGCATGGTTCTCCTTTGGGTTTACCGTGATTCGAAATTATATAATACATCATCCTATTCGTTTTCCGTTTGATAAATCGAAGGTGAAATACTTTGATGGGGATAATACTTAATGCGATTATCCTTTAAAGTGATTAAACACGCATTGGGTTCATTTGGTGAGCAAGATGGGTACGATAAGAGACGTGAAAACGATATTGCGTACATTCGAATGTTTATTGTGGGGACGAACCTCTTATGTGGGTGGGTTATCATCATTAATATTGTGTTGGGGTGGTTTTAATGGAAAACAGTGACCAATGGCAAGAAAATAGTGATGGTTGGGTCACAACGATGAATAAATCCAAAGAAATGAAAGAAAAATACGAACTCTACATGGAAAATCAATTAAAACAGTCTAACGGTGAGATTTTGTCTTATCGCAAGTGGTTAAGAGAAAATAATGAGTAATTCTGCAATGTATAAACAAATGGACAGAGAAAAGACTGCATGGTATCTTAAATGGTTCGCCAGTGTATGTCTAGTGTTAGGCATGAGTGTTCGTGCAAGTGGTATCCCCGAACTCAGTATCTTCGACCTCGTGTTTTCCTTTATCGGAATATGTGGATGGTTGACGGTGAGTATTATATGGAATGACCGTGCATTGATATTATTAAATGCAACTGGGTTTCTTATTTTATTGACGGGTTTAATTAAATACTTTTTTGTGGGAGTCTAAATAATACCATGATAGATTTTATTTCTAATATTTTAACTTTCCCTTGGTGGTTGTTTTTCAATTTCTTTGTGTATGCATTTGGTATCCTTGTATATTATATGATTTACAAAGCACTCGAAATGTATGTACCGTGGGAAGACCTTATGTCTAAATTTAAAGGGAGAAAATAAAGATGTCAGATACGTTGATATTAATACACATAGGGTATGTGGTTGCACTCGTGTGGTTCGTTTGGAGAAGCGGATACAAACACGGGAGAAAAGTGTTAGCAGAAGAACTCTTGGATGCAAAGATTGTGTCCTCGTCTGCTCTAATTAAACACTACGCACCCAAAGACTCGTAACATAACAGGAACATTATGAATAATGCGAATTCAGTCAAGAACACGATTCTTGCAATAAACATTTCCCATGACACTTCGGTTGCAGTGATAACCAATGGAGTCGTGGTGGATGTCTTCGAAGAAGAACGTAGTAGACGTTCAAAGTACTATGCACCCAAGGGAGACGAAGATACTTTTCTACAGGTCATACAATCAAAGATAGACGTTGACTCGATAGACGAAGTGGTCTTTACTTCTTTCGATAGAAGGATGTATGACGTTGAGGTTGACCCTAGTCTTCCACAAGACCGTTTAAAGTCTAGGGAGTTCATTGCATCAGTTCAATCAGAACAACTCTCTAGGGAACGCTTAGACACCTTGGTGGACGACTGGGACGAACTATCTCTAGTCAAACACTACGGTGATGGCGACAGAAATATCATGGACGATATCACCACCAATCAATTAGATTTACCCAAGGGTGAATACCTCTACAACATTGCACATCATGAACACCATGCATATTGTGGATTCGGATTGTCCGACATGGACGAAGCATTAATCATTACCATGGACGGTGGTGGTTGTCGTAAAAGATGGGAGACTCATCCGACTCACCAAGAAATAGAAACCATTTATTTCGGGTCAAAAGAAAATCACGACATTGAATGTTTATATCAGAAATTAAGTAATCATCGTTTTTGTGGTGACCTCAGTAATAACTTCCCTAACGAACTTTATAGTTGCATGAAAGCAAAAGACGAGGAAGTCTCAGAAGATGGAATTGATTATTGTTTTACTTCTCAACCTTCTATGGGTATGAACTTCTCAAATGTTTCCAGTGCATTAGGTACGGACGAATTGGGTCGAGCAGCAGGGAAGGTTATGGGTATGGCATCTTATGGTTCCGATGAACCTCTTGTGAATAACAAATATAATATCGCCCACGCACTTGAATTGAGTTCGTTGGAATATACTTGTGATTTAATTCAACGTGCAATTGATTATAAACCCGACTGTAAGAATATTATATTAAGTGGTGGGTTTGCTTTAAACTGTACGAACAATTATAAGTATCTACAAAGATTCCCCGACCATCAAATATTTGTTGACCCGATTCCTCATGATGGTGGAACGGCTGCAGGTGCAGGATTACAGATGTATCAATTTATATTAGAGGGAGAGGTGGACAAGGATGAACCTTATTGTAAACCAAGTGCGTGGGATATTACTACGCCAGATAGATGGGTGAATGTATGATTACAAAAATAGTAAGAGACCAAGACGAGATATTAGATTTAATAATTGATGATGCTCAGATAGTAGCAATCTTCCAAGGAAAAGGAGAATGGGGCCCAAGAGCATTGGGGAACCGAAGTATTTTATTTGACCCGACTCATCCCGAAGCCAAACAGATTGTAAATCATGTAAAGAAGAGAGAAGTGTATCGACCTTTTGCAGGTAGTGTAATGGCAGAACACGCTCATGAGTATTTCCATATGTTACAGTTAAAAGAATCTCCGTGGATGTCCTTTGCTATTCAGGCAAAAGATATTGCATACGAGAAGGTTCCGACACTGGTTCATGCAGATGGTACTTGTAGAATTCAAACAGTGACCGAAGAACAGAATAAAAATTATTATAATTTAATAAAAGGATTCTATGAAAGAACTGGAGTCCCAATGATTTTTAATACTTCATTTAATCTAGGTGGTGAAGCACTGGTCGAGACCATCGAAGATGCAATCGACACTTGTAATCGTTCAGAAATTAATCACCTGTATGTTCCCGAAGACCAAGACATTCATATTCCCGAACACCTATTACGATTTAAAAAATTAGAGGACGTGAATGTTAACAGTAACGCCAATGACTAAATAATAGATGGTGGAAGTTACGGACATTGCAATTGCAAAACTTATAGAAAAGAAAGTAGACTCAGTTAGACTGGGTATTACTGGTGGTGGTTGTAGTGGTTACGAATATGTATTCGTAGAGGATGAATTTCAAGAAGGTGATTTAGAAATCGATTACGGTAAATTTAAATTTTTAATAGATACAATGAGTCAACCCTTTTTAAAAGGTATGACACTTGATTATGAACAACAAGGATTGAACGAAACATTTACGTTTCAGAATCCGAATGAAGCAGCCAGTTGTGGTTGTGGGGTGAGTATAACATTTAATGAAAACATCTAGTGCAAAAGCAAAAGGAAGAAAACTTCAACAGTGGTTTACACAAAAGTTAATTGAGGGTCTCGACCTAAACGAAGAAGATTTAGAATCAAGACCGATGGGTTCTCAAGGTGAGGACATCATCATGGGTAGAGAATCACGAGAGAAGTTTCCGTATAGCATCGAGTGTAAAAACCAAGAGGCAGTTAATGTGTGGAAAGCATATGAACAGGCAGAGTCAAACTGTAAAGGGTATGAACCTCTTGTTGTCATCAAACGTAATCGAAGTAAACCTTTGGTTCTTGTTGATGCAGAACATTATATTTCTTTACATAAAGAAAAGTTAACACCATTACAGGAACAAAGTTTAGCAGTAGGAAACGACAAGATATGAAATTAAAATCATTTGCCCAATTTGCAATGCCAGAATATCCAATGCAGACGGAACCGTCTGAGGATGATGGCGATTGGGTAACTGGTGACGGTGCGAAACCTTACGGGTGGGACAAGTCAAAAGATACAGAATCCAATTTAGATGATATGAGTAAAGAGGTCGAAACAGATAGACGATGAAAAGTTTTGGTGCAATAACAGAAGTAAGAAAAAAACAGGAACCTATACGGTTGTTAATCGTGTCTGCAAAGAATGATTCTAAGTTACCGTTTATCACTGCAGGAAGATTACAAAAAGAGTGTAAGAAGAAAGGACTCGACTCTTACATCGTCCACATTGAAGAAGCAGTAATCGATAAACAAAAAGATGTGACTACCATTTCAAATAACTCTTCCGATGTAGATTGGGTCTTAGATAAAAATGTAATTGCAATCATTCGTGGTTCAGCCGCAAGTAAAGATTCCTACATGGATTTAGTTTCTCAGTTAGAGAAGATGAATATCCCATGTGTCAACAATCGTGAAACGGTTATGATGTGTGCAGACAAATACTGGAGTTCAATTAAACTTAGAGAAGTTGGAGTGACCCAACCTAGAAGTGCGCTGGTACGTTCTAAGGACACTCTACAAGAGTCTATTGAAAGTATTGACCTAGAGTATCCCTTTATACTAAAAACCCTCAGAGGGTCTAAGGGTGTCGGTGTAATGTTCATTGAATCCGAAAGGTCTCTAAAGGCTTTGGTTGCGATGTTGTATAAGTTAGATGAAGACGTTGAGTTTATTGTTCAACAGTTTATTAAATCAGATGGTGACGTTCGTGTTCAAGTTCTCGGTAATGAAATTATCGGTGCAATGAAACGTATGCAAATCAAGGGTGACTTCCGTTCTAATATATCACAAGGTGCAGAAGGTAAACCCTACAAATTAAATGACGAAGAAATCAAACTCAGTATGGATGCTCATAAAGCAGTCAACGGTGATTGGACTGCAGTAGACTTTATTCTAGATGAAGATGGAACTCCTTATTGTTTAGAAGTTAACAGTTCGCCTGGCACGGATGGATTCGAAGAAGCAACAGGTATCAATGTTGCAAAACAAGTTATCGAATATTATGAAGACCGTGCAAACTGGAGAAGGACTCCAACACAAATTGGTAAGTTCGAACAGATATACATTAAAGGTGTAGGAAGGATTGTTGCAAACTTTGATACAGGTAATAGTGCGAAGTGTTCTTTACACGCAGAGAAGTTTGAAGTCAAAGGAAAGAAAGTTCACTGGGAAGAGAACGGACAAAAATTCAAACACGATTTAGTTAAGATGGTTAAGTTTGAAAGAGGTGGAGTTAACGCACAAGATTTCGAAAGACCTATGATACACTTTAGTGTTTCATTTAATGGTAACGATTATGAAGAGGCAGAGTTTATCTTAGACGACAGAACTAGGAAGACCACTAAGTGTTTAATGAATCAAAGGTTCATGAAAAGAGCAAATGTAATGGTCAACCCTGCAAGGAATTTTATCGTTACTGATAATATAGAAACAAAAGAATTGCATGATTTTGATAAAAAGTAACTTGACAATGACTATGACTTTTATATATAATGATTACTATGACAGAAAAAACACCAATCTCAATCCAAGAAAGATGTGCTAATAAAGCATTTGATGCCTTTGGAGAAATAGAATTTCAGATAGATGAATTTACAATCAAACCAGTTGGGTCTGATTGGAATTGTCTTAGATATCTAAACAAACTTGCATACAGTCCCATGGTAGTAAAATACATGAAGGGTCATGTAGACCATCTCATATATGAAGTGGAGAACAAAGAAGGATGCGAACAACTAGAAGAAGGATACAGTCACTTCACCAAGAAAGAGAAATCTAACTTTCTCAAATTCCTAAAACAAATAGACAAAGACGTTGACACTTATTGTGTGAACAATAAAACCGTTCGTAGGAAGAAAATCAAAACACCTGCACAACAGGTTAAGAAATTACCGTACCTAGAATCAGACAAAGAACTAACCTCGATTAATCCCGAAGATATCATTCGTGCAAGGACATTGTTTACTTACAATGTTAAGACAAGAAAGATTGCAGAGTTCGTTGGACATCTGAATGTAGTTAACACTTCAATTAATGGTATTGACTCAATGCGAGAAAAGACCTTGACAGATAGGAAGAAACTTGATAGAATAGTACAAGGTGGTAATATTATTGCATCGGGATTTTTAGACGAGTTGAAGACTAAAGAAAAGGAACCCAGTAAGATAATAACCAAAAATACAATATTATTAAAAGTGATTAAATAATGGTACTAATAGATTTTACGCAAACTATAATTGCAGGACTCATGGCACAACTTAAGATGAATGGTGGAGAAGTGTCCGAGGATATGTTACGACATATGATTTTAAATTCAGTTCGTATGTATCAAAAGAAGTATGCACCCGAATACGGTGAGATAGTTCTTTGTACTGATGCATCGCACACATGGAGAAAAGACTTCATGCCATTATACAAAGCGAATCGTAAGAAAGGTCGTGATGCTTCAGACCTCGATTGGAAAATGTTATTTAATACACTACAGGTTGTTAAGGATGAAATCAGAGATAACTTTCCGTACAGATATATGTACGTTGAGAAATGCGAAGCAGATGATATCATTGCAATCCTTGTTAAACACTCAAGAGAAAAAGTCATGATAGTAAGTGGAGATAAAGATTTCCAACAACTACACAAATATGATTATGTAAAACAATGGTCACCTAACCTAAATAAATTAATTACTTGTGACAATCCCGATTTGTTTTTAAAAGAACATATCTTAACTGGTGACAAGTCAGATGGAATTCCAAACATATTATCTAACGATGATTGTTTTGCAGAGGGTATAAGACAAACCCCATTGAGAAAAGGTATCAAAGATTCCTATCTCAGAATGACCATTGAAAAGGACGATAAATACTATCGGAACTATTTAAGAAACCAAACTCTTATTGACCTAGAGTTTATTCCTCAAAATATAGAGGACACTATCTTAGAAGAGTATGCAAATACCAAACCTGTAAGAGGGAAAGTATTTGACTATCTAAGAGTACATAGGTTGAATGAGTTATTAAATCATGTAGAGGACTTTACATTATGACAGAAAAGAAAAGAGGAAGAGGACGACCTAAAGGCGCTCCCAATAAACCAGTTTTAGAATTGATTACCGAAAGGCAAGAACTTCAAAACAATGCAGACGTATATGAAATATTATGTCAAGCAAACATCGTTGCAGAAGAAAGTGTTGACCTTGCAGTTCAAGGACTCCAAGTATTCAATGGCAGGAACGGTGCAATCAAACCAGTTTTACAATGGATGTTCGATACGAACATTTCATCAACATTACCCGAAGGGATAACACCTTACAAAAGTAATGATGCACCTGCGACAGACCTAACAGAGACTTCTCTAAGGTTTGAACACAAGTTATTCAAGTACTTTGTTACGGAACAAATTCCAGTGGTTAAAAGAGAACATATGTGGATAGGTCTTCTAGAAGGCATTCCAAGTATGGAAGCAAAGTTGATTGACTTGGTAAAAGACGGTAAGTGGCCGTTCAAAAATATCACAAAAGATATCGCTAAAAAAGCGTTTTCAGAAATCAACATTTAATAAATATATGTAGTGGTTCGAGACTAGACATAGACAACAGGGTCTTTCATAGTAAAGGTCAAATAACTTCAATAGTCGCACACCGCTCCATGGACTGAGGAAAAATATAAAATGAATAACATGGATAATCCATCTGCATTCTCGCAGGAACAAGTTGTTTCCGAACCTACGGAAATAGAAAAAATACAGAACAGAGTCACGAACTTTGAAGTCGGTCTGAAACCTGCAGTTGCTGAAGCAGTTCAAGGTGTCATAGGTATAGGACTTTCAAAAGGTTTGTTTGGTGTAGATGATTTGGAAGCTGTGATTTCAATTCGTGAAGACATTAAGAAAGGTCTTATCTCTTATCAAACAACTGTTGCAGCCGCACAACGTGATATGGAAGTTGCACAACAGAATCTAATGCTTCAACAACAAGCAGAAATTGAAGAAGAGAAAAATAGACAACGTACTATTCTTTCCGAAGAAAGACAAAAGAGAAAAGTTGCAGACAACAGACTTGCTCAAATGGAACAAGCACTTGCAGACAAAGGACTGTTCCTTGACCTAGATGGTGATGGTGTTATTGGTCTTAAAGACGGACAAGTTAAAGACACACTAACTGCACAAGAACAAGCAGACGTTCAGTCAATGTTATCACCCGAACCTGCACCTCAAGTAGAACCCGACCCTAATCATAAAACCAGTGGTGCATTTAAACTCGCAAGAATGATGAACCCTGTAGAAGCAGGTGCGAACGGTACTACTGCAGAAGACATGAGTCCACCTATTTCACATGATGAAAGTTTTAATGAAGAAATTAAAGCTGCATCAGAAGCATTCAAAAGTTATAATGAGAAAGTCGATAACATAGTTGCTGGAGACGACACTGAATCATTCTATGACGAAGTCGCAACAGTAGATGCACTTGCAGATTTAGACGAACAAGAAACTGAGGAAGAATACTTAGCAAACATTTCATCAGGCATAAGTTCCGAAGACCAAGATGTCATGGATAAAATTGACGAAGAACAGTTCAATGATTCTTTTGAAGAACCTACACTTGACATTGGTTATGCACCAACAGAAATTTCACGAAGAGAGAAAGTCTTACTAGACCCTCTCGGTGCAAGTGAAAGAAGTGATGGTATCAATGCACAAGTTCCTCAACCTCAACAGGTGACTGCACCATTTATTACAGGTGGTAATGCACCTAACCTAACACCCCAAGTGACAACAACTCCTCTTGCTGATGGTGTGTATGTTGAACATACAGAATCAGAAATGATGCAAGATGAATTGGAACCTATTCCAACAGAAACACCTGTAGTAGGTGAGAACGATGTTGTTATCAGTACAGATAACATTAAGTCCTTTGGAGAGTTTAGTGACCTTGAAAGTTCAGAACCCCAAGAAGAAGAGTTCGAAGAAGTTGTAATTCCTAATCGTACAGATTTAGAATCAATGACTAAAAAAGAAATTCTGAATTCTGCAGGTAACTTAAGTTTCACTATTGATTCTAAATTAAATAAATCTCTTATGATTGATTCCTTCGAGTCCCAAGCAAATGCTCTTATAGAAGAGTTAACTGGTAGTGATGAATTTGTGAGTAGTGAGGAAGCAGATGGTAATGACGATAGGAGAGACGGCGGATACTTTTAAGTCTACCGTACGTCCCTTAAAGTTAGATGAAATATCTCCACTTCATGTGGAGAATTTTCGTGACATAGAAAATGAGGTTTATCGTTTTGATATTCCTCAGTTTTGTTCTATAAAACTTGGAACATTATATAACGGAGAATTTATCTACGTTGCACAAGAAGGAACTAACCTGTTTCTATCTGCACATCAATTAAACAAAGACCCTCTAAGGTCAGCAATCCTTAAATGTTTTTTATACAAACCCAAGGGTAATCCTAAATCAACACAACTCAATATCGATGATGATGCACAATTTGTTTGTATCCCTAAAGACCTTGCAGAAGGTTTCATGATAAATCAAGAAATAGAATACCATTATGTCAGAGACGATGGTGTTGATAATGAACGTCACGTTAGAGTAAACTATGTCTCGTAATATTCCTATTCAAGCAGTCGACCAACATGACTTCCTAGAACACCGTAGACAACAGGAGAGGAACCATTGGGACAAAAAGGTAGGAACACCTAGTGAACTCGATTCTATCCTTACAGTGGAAGTAAACACTACTGAGTTGTGTAATAGAACGTGTGTGTTTTGTCCTCGTGCAAATCCCGAAGTATTCCCAAATAGAAATTTACATATGACACCCAAGGGTGCGTGTACTATTGCAACTGAATTGGGAAACAATAATTTTACTGGGAAGATATCTTTCAGTGGGTTTGGAGAAAACTTACTTAACCCAAACTTCCAAACAATCGTAAGAGAGTTTAGAACTCATTTACCTCACGCAACACTAGAGTGTAATACCAATGGTGATAAACTTACTTCTGAATACGCAAGAGAATTATTCAACAACGGTTTAGACCTTCTCTATATTAATCTCTATGATGGGATTGAACAGATGGAAGGTTTTGATATTATGATGAACGAAGCAAAGATATCAGAAACACAATTTAAATTTAGAATGCACTGGGGAGACTTTGAGACTCACGGATTGATTTTAAATAATAGAAGTGGAGTAATCGACTGGGTTGGAATAGAAGAAGATTCTATCTCTAATCTTAAAGGTAAACCATGTCACTATCCGTTCTATAAAATGTTTGTCGATTGGAATGGTGACGTTCTATTCTGTTCTAACGATTGGGGTAGAGAACATATCGTGGGTAACCTAATGCAGTCAACTCTGCATGAAGTGTGGTTCAGTAAACCCATGACAAAGATTCGTAAAAGACTAATGAAGGGAAATCGTGATGCATCACCTTGTAACAAATGTAGTGTTGATGGAAGTTTATTTGGTAAACAAAGTTTTGAAATAGTTAAGGAATATTATGAAAGCAATAATAACAGGAAGTAGCGGACTCGCAAAAATTATCGGTGATACAATTGTATCGACTCCTTACATAGGAACAATACACCTAGTGTCTCACGTTCGTGTCGAGGACATCTTAGATTGTGATTGGGTGTGGGAAGAAAACGATGTCTTTATTAATTGTGCCCATGTGGGATTCACACAAACAGAATTATTAATGCAAGCTTACAATGCGTGGAAACATGATAGTAACAAAACTATTATTAATATTTCATCTCGTGCAAGTCAACCAAACATCTCGAAGGGTTATCTGTATGCATCTCAGAAAGCATCACTCAACCATCTATCAAACAACCTAGTGTACAACTCAGATAAGAAGTGTCGTATTACTACACTTAATCTAGGACTACTGAATCATCAAGACCTACCGTGTCTTCAACATAACGAAGTTGCAGGTTGGATTTATAAACACTGCACTGGAAGTAAACATATCGACATTCCCGAAATGACATTCCAACACGCAGAGAATTATCAAAGTGTTCAAGCAGATAAAGAATCCTTAAGAGACATAGAGAAATTCGCAATGGCAAAAATGAATTTAGATAAGTTCACTGGGATGGACACATAAATAGTATTATGAATAGAATAAATTACCACGAGTATAATAGAGATAACAGAAGCGCTAAGGTGTGGAAAACTTCTGAGGGATTTGAAGTAGATTTAATGGAGAACAATAAGATACTAGAATGTCGTCAACTGTTTAACCATTCAGAATCCTATGCAGAGAATTGTGCAGAGAACTGGGTCGAAGGTATGTTTGATGTAATTAAGGAAGGTTCTTTTTATGGGTACAATCAAAAAACAGATAACTACTTTGAGGGAGATGCATGAGTACAGAATATAACGACTTCGGTTTTACCGCTATGGATGCAGATGAACTTGCAGCCATCGACACTAAGATTATTGAGAAGACTACAACTGCAACGGATGTAATCGTTAAACTTGATAATTTTGTCAGACCCCTACTTGAGAATCTTGCAAAGGATTCAGACAAGGACTATATCTATTGGCCTAATAGAGTAGACATCATCAATAAGAAATTAAAAGAATTAGACGACATACAAAAAAATCTGTAAAACCCCTTTACAGTGACCCCCACTTTTTCATATAATGAATTAACTTTAAAATAAGGAGAAGTTAAATGAAAGCAGGCGAATACTATGCAGAAGACCCCAAGGTCATGCAAGTGGTTAGATTGGGTCAAGAACTAATAACAAGTTGTGAGAACGGAACTTTGTTTGCAGGGAATGATGAAAAGTCATATGAGTTGTGGAACGCAGCTGTGACTGCAGGAAATAAAATGACAACCTATGGAATGGTTTGGAGTAATTTCAAATCTATGTCACAACTAAACAAAATACAAAAGAGTGCAGTGTTGCAATATCTAAATCAGAAAGAAAAATCATGAGACTATTATTAGAAAACTATGGTGACGTGAGAATCTTTCAAGATAGACCTTATGGTTATAAAAGATATATTGTTGAATACAAGGACGGAAGAACACAAATGTATTCTAGTCTATGGTACAAACTAGAGAAGGTTAAAAAGATAGTAGAGGATAGTTTAGATGAGTAAATTTGAAATCGTCCAAGGTCGTAAAAACGATAAGGATAAGATACTATTGTATAATGGTAAAGCAGTAGCGTTTGAAGATGTTGCAAAGATGTGTATTTTCTTTATGGCGAATGAAGACAACCTGTATCCACCCCCTAGGTATAAAGGTGCAGGAATGTTTATAGAATACATGAAGGAAGTTTTAGATTCAAGACGTGTACCTACAGATAGTAAGTATGCAATTAAGAAGAATCACGGAGTGGTTAAGGTATGAAAATGAGACAAGATGATGATTTAAAGTTATTTATTTTAGGTT
>TARA_R110001592_G_scaffold165018_1_pt1 | contig 14946 bp, 7 predicted proteins | sample TARA_R110001592 | Tara Oceans TARA_R110001592 (sample SAMEA4398387) | marine metagenome | biome: Polar Biome; feature: [SRF] surface water layer (ENVO:00010504); material: water (ENVO:00002006), including particulate matter (ENVO:01000060) such as... | depth 5 m
GAATATGATGTGGTCATCGTCGGCGGTGGCCCGGCCGGCCTGTCGGCAGCGATCCGGTTCAAACAGGTTGCCAATGAAGCGGGCGAAGACCTGTCTGTCGTCGTGCTGGAAAAAGGCGGCGAGGTCGGTGCGCACATCCTGTCAGGCATCGTGCTGGACCCGAAGGCGCTGGACGAGTTGCTGCCTGACTGGCGCGATAACAGCGACTGCCCGTTGAAAACCGAAGTCAAGATCGATCGCTACAAGCTACTCGGTGAAAACGGCTCTGCCGAACTCGGCTGGCTGCCTTTTCCCCCACTGATGAGCAATCACGGTTGCTATGCCGGATCGCTGGCGAATGTCTGCCGCTGGCTGGGCCGCGAAGCTGAAGCACTCGGTGTGGAAATCTATCCCGGCTTTGCCGCATCCGAAGTTGTCTACGGCGACAAGGGGGAAGTGCGCGGCGTCGTTGCCGGTGTCATGGGCATCGGAGCGGATGGCCAGAAGAAACCTGATTATGAGCCCGGCATGGAATTGCTCGGCAAGTACGTCCTGTTCGCGGAAGGCGCGCGCGGCTCGCTGACCAAGCAACTGATGAACACGTTCGACCTGGACGCCGACAGCGACCCGCAAAAGTTCGGGATTGGCCTGAAGGAAGTCTGGTCTGTGCCGGAAGACATTTTTGTCGATGGCCTGGTGCAGCACTCGTTCGGCTGGCCGGTTAAGGACAAGGACGGTAATGGCGGCGGCTTCCTTTATCATTTCCGCGACAATGGCGAGCCGTTCGTGTCGGTCGGCTACGTTGTCCACCTGAACTACAAGAACCCGTACCTGGCGCCGTACGAGGAATTCCAGCGTTACAAGCATCACCCAGATATTCGGCGCTATCTCGAGGGCGGCAAGCGCGTCGCCTATGGTGCACGCGCCATCACATCCGGCGGTTTGCAGTCCATTCCGAAGCTGAGCTTTCCGGGCGGCGCACTGATCGGGTGCTGTGCCGGGTTCGTGAACCTGCCGCGGATCAAGGGCACGCACAATGCCATGAAGACCGGCATGCTCGGCGCTGAGGCAGCATTCGAAGCGATCAAGGCCGGACGCTCGGGCGACGAGATGACTGAATACGACACCGCCATGCATGCCAGCTGGGTGCAGAAGGACCTGTCGACCGTGCGGAACATGAAGCCACTGATGTCGCGCTTCGGTACGATGATCGGGGCCATGATTGGTGTGCCGGACATGTGGTTGCGCTCGCTTGTGGGCTTCGGTTTCCTGCCGACTCTGAAACACGGCAAGACCGATGCGGCGTCATTGAAACCGGCCAAGAACTTCAAGCCGATCACGTATCCGAAGCCGGATGGCAAACTCAGCTTCGACAAGCTGACAAACGTCTCCTTCACCAACACATTCCACGGCGAGGACCAGCCCTGCCACCTGATCGTGAAGGACATGGCCCTGCAGAAAGCGTCTGAGCATGACGTCTATGCCGGTCCGTCGGCGCGCTACTGCCCGGCAGGCGTTTATGAGTGGATTGAAGAGGGCGGCGAACTGAAATTCCAGATCAACTCGCAGAACTGCATCCACTGCAAGACGTGCGATATCAAGGACCCGAACCAGAACATCAACTGGACCGTGCCGGAAGGTGGCGGCGGGCCAGCCTATCCAAATATGTAAGGGCGGCCGCACGTTTGCGTGACATTGGCGCGGGCAGGGCAACCTGTCCGCGCTTTTACCATCTGGGGCCTTGTTCTTGCCTTATCGGACTGCTTCATTCTTCGCACATGCGAAACGGAGAACCCTGACGCCCATGCGCTTCAAGCCTGTCTTAGCCGCCTCTGCCCTTGCCATAACACTTGCCCTCGCAGGCTGTGCCTCACTTACCCCAGCGCAGATCGTTGACGCGTCAACCACCGCCTATGCTGACAGGGAACTGTCTGATGCGGCGCGGTCGACAGCCGTTATGGGAGCCAACGGCAAGCCGGTTGGCATTTCGGCCTATCCAGCGCCGATCGACGCGGTGAAGGCCGGCGACATGGCTGCGTTTCTGGCGATGACACAGGGCCTGGCCAAGGAAGACCGCGACTCCAATCCACTGTTCAATGCCTTTCTCGCGATAGACAGGGCGGCGGCCAATGACACCGCCGGTGCGCGGGTGATCCTGAATATTCATGATGAGGCAGACGCGGCGGCCAATCAGTCGCGATTCTATGCCTATCTCGATGCCTGGTTCCTGGCGATGGACGGGCAGCCAGATGCCGCGCTGGAGCGCCACCGCGGTGCGTCGTCCGATATGCCGGGACTGACGGGCGACCTGTCGCTTGCGGCGATGCTCGAAGCGCTGGGCCGGCCTGAACAGGCGTTGGCGGTTTACGAATCCCTCACGCCGACGACGATTGAGGCGCCAGAACATCAGTTTGATCCGCGCGGCCTGCTGTACTCTCACATCAAGACGGTGATTTCCCGTCACGCGCTTCTGTTGCAGAGGCTGGACCGGATTGATGAGGCCAAAGCTGTTTACCAGCGCCTCGCTGATGCCGAACCCGAGGAGGCGATCAGCTATGCCGCGGCGCTGGACAGCCTCGAAACCGGCAAGAACCTGCGGAATGAATCGCTGACCGTACGCGCCGCATTTGCCCAGTCACTGGCGGATATTTCGCGGGCACTGCAGGAACAACGGATCATTCGTCAGATCATGATGGGCGGACGCCCCGACGGGTTCGACGACCAGCGCTCGGCATTCGATCAGGTCGCGCTGCTGATTCATCCGGAAGATGACGGTTTGCGCACGTCGATTGTCGACGATCTCTACGAGAATGCCCTCTATGAATCGGCGGCGCATGTAGCGTTGCTCGGGCCGAAGCCGACAGCGTCTCTGGAGATTGCTGCGGGGCAGGCCTATCTGATGGCCGGGCAGGAAGATGCGGCACGCACCGCGATCGACAAGGCGCTTGAGCTGTCTGATGCCGACAATCGACTGCAGACGCTTTATGGCGCGCTGCAATTGCGGACGCTGCTGAATGATGAAGCGGCGGCCGGCGAGCTGTTGGATGAATTGCTCGCTGCGGCAGAAGGCCCGGCTGAGCAGGCGGCTGCGCATGGCCTTGCTGCCGAGATCTACGGCCAGTTTGGCAATTATACGAACGCGGCGGACAATGCCGAAAAAGCGCGCGAACTGGACGATACACACGACCGGCGCCTCGCGCTGGCTGACGCATTGGGTAAGGCTGGACGGGTCAATGAAGCGATCATTCTGCTTCGGACCGAGCGGCTGGCCAGGCCCAACGATCCTTACACGCTGAATTCACTCGGCTATTTCCTGATCATTCACACCGACAAATATGAAGAGGGCTATCGCGTGCTGGCCCGGGCCAGGGCACTGGCCCAGCACGACCCGTATATTTCCGATTCCTTTGGCTGGGCGCTTTTCAAGATGGGGGATTTGAACGGCGCATTGCGCATGATCGAGTCCTCACGCAAGGAGCTGAAGCCCCACCGGCACTGGGAAATCGAGAACCATCTTGGCGATATCTACTGGTATCTCGATCGCAAGGATGAGGCGCGTGAAGCCTGGCAATACGCGCTCGACAACCGCCCGCCGACTGCTGAGCGCCAAAAGCTGGAAGGCAAACTGGCCGACGGGCTGACCGCGCCTGCGCCAGAGAAGCGGCCACTGCCCGATGTTTCGCTAAAAGATGGTGAAGTCGATCGGCAGGACATCTGACACTGGCCCCTTTAATGCGCCGCCGACGCGCCTTACTATGGCCGGAAACGAATGCGATTCCGCTCCCTGCTGCCAGGGATCGCTGGCCCTTGTAACAGGACAATCACATGGCTGACGCCTACGAAAAACCCCGCATTCCGACTTGGGTTTGGCCGGTGGCAAAGTGGACCTTCATTGTTGGCTTTGTTCTGGGCGTTATCGGTCTCATAGCGATCTGGTTGTATTTCGCCGCCCTCGGGCGAGACGTGCCGAGCATTTCCAAACTCAAGCAATACGAGCCGCCGATCACGTCGCGCGTCCATGCTGGCGACGGAACGCTGATTGCCGAGTTCGCCGACGAGCACCGTGTGTTCGTGCCTTATGAGTCCATTCCCAAGCACGTTATCGACGCCTTCGTGGCGGCCGAGGACAAGAATTTCTTCACGCATGACGGGCTCGACTATGTCGGTATCACGCGCGGCGCAGTGAATTCGGCGAAGAACAAGGTGACGGGTTCGGGCGGCCTGCAGGGCGGTTCGACCATCACGCAGCAGGTTGCAAAGAACATGCTGTTGACGCGCGACCAGAACCTGAAGCGCAAGGCGAAGGAAGCGATCGTTGCCCAGCGAATGGAGAAGGAGTTCACCAAGGGTGAGATTCTGGAGCTGTATCTCAACGAGATTTACCTCGGAGGGCGCTCCTATGGCGTCGGCTCGGCCGCACTCAACTATTTCAACAAATCGCTGCCGGAACTGAACCTGTCTGAGGCCGCCGTTCTGGCGTCACTCGCCAAGGCACCTTCGGCGGTGAACCCCTACACCAACCCCGAGAAGCTGCTCGCGCGCCGTAACTATGTGCTGGGGCGGATGGTGGAAGACAGCTATATCACACGCGAAGATGCAGACACGGCCAAGGCAATGCCGCTGACGACGACGAAGCGCCTGCGCGGCCCGGAGTATGCCGCTGCGACCTATTTCGTGCAGGAGCTCCGCCGCGATCTGATCAAGACCTATGGCGAAGAAACGCTGGGCCGCAGTGGCCTGTCCATCCGTTCCACCATCGACACGCGCATGCAGCTTGCGGCGCAGGATGCGTTGCAGAACGGACTGGTATCCTATGACCGACGCCACGGATATCGCGGGCCCGTGACAACGCTGCCAGTGGGCGATGGCATGCTTGAGGCACTGAACGCCGTCGAGCTGCCGGGCGGCTATGGAACGTGGGAGGCCGCGCTGGTCACCTCTGTCGGTTCCAAGTCTGCGGAATTGCTGCTGATTGATGGCGCCAAGATCAAATTGCCAGCCGAAGAGCTGGAATGGGCCAAGACTTATCAGCCCGAAGGCGGCAAGCCGGGCCTGCAGGCTGGCGATGTGATTCTGGCTGAACTCAAGCGTCAGGTACTGAATGCCAGGGAAACCGCCGCGCCTGATCCCGAGCAGCCGCAGCTCGACGAGGAGGGCAATCCGATTGCCAAGCCTGTCGCGCAATCCATGTTCCTGCCGGTTGGCAATGCCACGCTGCGCCAGGTGCCGGAGGTCGACGGCTCACTGATCGCGCTGGACCCGCACACCGGACGCATCCTGGCCATGCAAGGCGGATATTCCTTCTTCAAGAGCAGCTACAACCGGGTGACTCAATCGAAGCGCCAGCCGGGGTCCAGCTTCAAACCCTTCGTCTACGCGGCGGCGCTCGAGAAGGGCTATACGCCAGCGACCCGGATGCTCGATGCGCCTTTTGTCTCGTTCGACGTATCCACCGGTGACTACTGGCGCCCCGCCAACTATACCGAAGGTCGCTCTTACGGGATGGTCACCTTGCGGATTGCGCTGGAGAAATCCCTCAACCAGGTCACCGCACGCGTTGCGCAGGATATTGGCATGGAGGCGGTTTCCGAGCTGTCCGAGCGCCTCGGCGTCTATACCAAGCTGCCCCCTTATGCGGCCATGTCGCTTGGCGCGGGCGACGCCTATCTCATCGACATGGCGCGCGGATATGCGGCGTTCGTAAATGGCGGAAAGATTGTCACGCCGACATTGCTGGACCGTGTGCAGGACCGTCACGGGCGCACCCTGTTCCGACACGACCAGCGCGAGTGTGTGGGATGTGAAGCGGAAGAGTGGAATGGTCAGGGGCCACCTGAACTGCCGGACAGTCGCGATCAGGTGCTCGACCCGATCATCGCGTACCAGGTTACCCATATGCTGGAAGGTGTGGTGGAGCGTGGCACCGGCCGCCGGGCCCTTCGGGTTGGCAAGCCGCTGGCCGGCAAGACCGGCACGACGGATGATTATCGCGATGCCGTATTCATCGGCTTCTCGCCAGACATCGTTGTCGGCGTGCGCGTCGGGTTTGATGATAACCGGTCGATGGGCGAAGGCGAAGCAGGCGGGTCAGTTGCAGCGCCGATCTTTACCGACTTTATGGAAAAGGCTCTCGAAGGCACCCCCGCTATCCCGTTCCGGATTCCTCCCGGGGTTCGCCTCGTGAAGATTGACGCGCGGACAGGCGAATTGCCCGGTCCCGGCACGTCAGTTGTTATTGACGAAGCCTTCCGCCCGGGCACGGAGCCAGGCATGGCCGCGTTCGCGGGAACGGATGACTGCCTGTCAATTTCTGGTGCGTGCGGGAATTCCGGGTCAGGCTCAGGGACGTTTGGTACGTTCGATCCGCGTACCGGAGAGCAGCCAGTACCTGAAAACGGCCAGCTGCCCAAGCCACCGGAAGCCACTGTCGACGATAATCTCGACGGCATTTTCTGAACCAGTATTTTGACGGACTGTCAGGGCTCGGCTATCCCGGGTCCTGTAATCCCATTTGCGAAAATCCGCCCGAAGAGGCCCGTTGTCATGTCCGCTGAAATCAAGTCCCTGATCGAACAGATCCGCCAGTCCTCCGCTTTGCTACGGAGGCGTCTTTGACTGGGATACTGCAACCAAACGCCTCGATGAGCTGACGAACCTGTCTGAACGTCCCGACTTCTGGGACGATCCGCAAGTAGCGCAATCGATGATGCGGGAGCGTCAGCGCCTGGCCGATGGCATTGCCACGGTCGAATCGCTGCAGCAGGAAGCTGCTGACGCCGAAGAACTGCTCGAGCTTGCCGACGGTGATGCGTCGATGGTCGCGGATATTGAGCGTACGCTCTCCAAAGCGGCTGAACGTGCCGAAAAGGCCGAACTCGCAGCGCTGCTGTCCGGCGAAGTCGATCCCAACGACGCCTTTGTGCAGATCAATGCCGGCGAAGGCGGAACCGAAAGCCAGGACTGGGCCAACATCCTCAGGCGAATGTACATGCGATGGGCAGATGCGCACGGCATGCAGGTCGAGGAACTGGACGAACGGGAAGGTGAAGAGGCGGGCATCAAGTCAGCCACGATCCAGATCAAGGGCGAGAATGCCTATGGCTGGTTGAAATCGGAACAGGGCGTACACCGGTTGGTGCGGATTTCGCCGTTCGACAGTTCGGCCCGGCGCCATACAAGCTTTGCCTCGGTCAGCGTTTCGCCCGTGATCGACGATAATATTGATATCGAGATCAATCCGTCCGATGTGCGGACCGACACTTACCGTGCCTCCGGTGCGGGCGGACAGCACATCAACAAGACAGACAGCGCCGTGCGCCTGACGCACGCGCCGAGTGGTATTGTGGTTGCTTGCCAGGTATCGCGGTCTCAACACCAGAACCGCGATCAGGCCTGGCGCATGCTGCGGTCGAAACTATACGAACTGGAATTGCAAAAACGCCGCGACGCGGCCGACGTGGCCAATGCGGCCAAGAGTGCAATCGGGTTCGGGCACCAAATCCGCTCCTATGTCCTCCAGCCGTATCAAATGGTGAAAGACCTGCGCACAGAGGTTGAAACGTCAGATACGCAAGGTGTACTCGATGGCGACATTGATCGCTTTTTGAGCGCCGCGCTGGCAGCAGCCGTGGAACAGGGAAACGGAATAGATGACACGACGTGAAGGCCGGCTGATCGAGTGGTTTCCCGATAGGGGATTCGGCTTTATTGCGCCTGATGATGGCGGTCCGAACGTGTTCCTCCACATCAAGAGCCTTCCGAAGGAAGACAAGCGACTCGATATTGGCCAGGCCTATTCATTCGACGCAGTCACGGACGAGCGCGGTCGTGAGCAGGCGCGGAATGCGGTTCCGATTATTGAGCCGGCCGCGCCGCCGGAGCGACCTCGTTTCTGGCTGCTGAGCCATGTTCCGCCATTCCTCATGATTGGCGCGTTTCTTGGAATCGTCATGGCTGTGTCGCAGGTGACGACCGTTTCGCCCAATTGGTGGATCGTTTATGGCGTGGCGAGCTTTGGATCGGTCATCGGCTACTGGATCGACAAGAATGCCGCGATACAGAAAAACTGGCGTATTTCCGAAACAGTGTTGTTATTGCTTGGGCTGGTCGGCGGGTGGCCGGGGGCGATTCTGGCGCAGGAATTTTTCCGTCACAAAACGCGCAAAGGCACGTTTCGCTACCTTTTCTGGATGACGGTGGCCATCAACATGGCAGCTTTTGTTCAGATTAACGTTCTTGGCGGCCTCTAGCCGTAGGCGCTGAGCACTTCGTCGACGGCGCGTTCGAGATCTTTCAGAGTCGCGACATGGCTCATCTGTGTGCAGAAGGGCAGGTAGCGTGGAATCGCGCTGTCGCCGGTGCCCCAGAGGGCGCGGCCTTCGGGGTTGAGCCAGATCATGCTTTTGGCGCGCTGGGCAAAGTCCCGGAACAGATCTGCGCGCGGGTCTCCATAGTTTGACCGACCGTCGCCGAGGACGATCACTGTCGTACGTCGGTCGATGATGCTCTCGTGGTCGACCTTCAGGTCCGACCAGGCCTGACCATAATCGGTTGAACCCATGCCGAGTTCGCGGATGATCTTGGTCATCGCTGCCTCGAACTCATTGTCGGCAAGAATGTCGTCGACAGGTTTCAGGCGATGCGAGAAGGCGAAGGCGTGAATGTCCGGCACCGCATCGGCGAGCGAATAGAGCAAAAGGAGCAGGAAACGGACATATTGGGCGACCGAGCCTGATACATCGCAGATCGCGACGATCTTCGGGCGGTCCTTTTTCTTCTGGCGCCAGATGACATTGAAGGGAACGCCATCGAGACCGGCATTGGCCCGCATGGTGCGGCGCACATCAAGTTGGCCGCGATTGCGTTTGCGGCGGCGGCGCGAGTGTTTGACGGCAAGCCGCCTGGCGATCTTGGCGATCAGGTCTTTCATGCGCTCCATGTCGTAGCGGTCGAGCGCGTTCAGGCGTTTTTCGGCGGCGAAGTCATCGCGGAATTGCTGTGTTTCACCGGCGCCGAAAACATCGAAGGCCCGTTCGGCGCGTTCGCGCGCCCGCATTGTCAGGTCCCGGCGAATGTCGATCAGTGCCTGTGCTTCGGCCTCATCACTGGGTTCGCGGCCCTGAAGGGCTTCGAGTAGGCGTTCCTGAAGGCCTTCGCCGCCCATCTGCTTGATAATCTGCTGGGCATAATAGGCGACCTGGGTGGAGAAGCGGATATTGTCGATACCTGCGGCTTCGGCTGCGCGTTCGAGTGCAGTGGAGATGGCACTCTCATCACCGGACTGGAGGAGGTCGACCAGATTTTCCGGCGCGGCTTGAGGTTCGTCGCCTTCGGACTGGCTTTCCGACTGGCTGGAGTCTGTGTCTGTCCGGGAGTCTGAATGGGAAAAGTACAGGTCGAACAGACGGTCGTGAATGTCCTTTTCCTCAGTAGACTTGGCCAGGACGCATCCGAGCGAGCCTTTGAGGAGGGCGCGATCACCATAGCCTATCAGCGCGACCGTGCGGGTCGCGTCCAGCGCTTCTCCGGTGGAGACGCGGACTTCGGAAGACCGCAGTGCGCGGATGAAGTTGGTGAGCGTGCGCTCCATGTTCCGCTACCCCAGTTCGGGATAGCCGGAAGATGTGCGTCCGGCCTTGTCCGGTCCGGTCGCTTCGCGAACAAGCCGGGGAAGTTCCTTGGAGACGGCGGCGATATCGCTCTCGTGCTTCAGCAGGACGTTCAGCGTGGTGCGGACAAATTCCTCATCAAGCGCAGTCGTGTGCATCAGCAGGAGTGTTCTCGCCCAATCAACGGTTTCCGAGATGGAGGGCCGTTTCTTCACGTCTGTTTCGCGGACACCCTGAACGAAGCTGACCAATTGCTTGAGCAGGATTTCGCTGACGTCCGGCACACGGGCCTGAACGATCTGGCGTTCGCGGGCCGCGTCAGGAAAACTGATGTGCAGGTGCAGGCAGCGGCGCTTGAGGGCGTCACCGAGTTCGCGGACATTGTTGGATGTCAGGATCACGAGCGGTGGCACGTTTGCGCGGATCGTTCCGATTTCGGGCACGGTCACCTGATAATCGGACAGGACTTCCAGCAGGAAGGCTTCGAATTCCTCGTCAGACTTGTCGATCTCGTCGATCAGCAGGATCGAGCCGGCCGGCTGTTGCATGGCCGTCAGCAGGGGGCGGGATTCAAGAAATTGTTCAGAGAAGAACAGGTCTTCAAACGAGGAGAGCTTGCCGAGCGAGGTGGCGAGATTGTCGGCCGAGCCGATCAACTCGTTGAGTTTTTCCTTGAGAATCTGCGTGTAGAGCAGCTGCTTGCCGTATTTCCATTCATACAGCGCCTTGCCTTCATCGAGGCCTTCATAGCATTGCAGGCGCAGGATCGGCAGGTCTAGCCAGCGGCCGAGCGATTGGGCCAGATCGGTCTTGCCGACACCGGCGGGGCCTTCGATCAGGATCGGCTTGCGCAGGCCGTGGGCCAGGAAAACCGAGGTCGAAATCTCGCGTGTGGAAATATAGCCGACTTCGGAGAGCCCCGACGTGACAGCCTCGATCGAGGTGAGCGGCTCGTAGCCGGTGGAAATGTCTTTTGCCATGCTAAAAGGGGTAGGGGGCAGGCGATTGGCTGACAAGGCATATCGCTAGGGCAAGGGTCCACCCGCAACCGGAAACACGTCGCGATGCGCGGCAAAGGGGGCTGATTGGGTGTTGGTTTCAGCCGCAGTGCTCCGAGCGTGTAGACCCTACTGGAAACGGTACTGCAGCATCGGCGCTGGAGGGCGCGCTGATTCAATGCCGGGTATCGGGCGACGAGTCGCCGCTGGTCGAGGCCGCGATAGAACTGAGAGCGCTGTTCGATGTGGCGCAGGCGTGACGCAGCCGGTTCGTCTGAAGGCGAGTTCGCACTCACGCTTCACTGCTGGTGCAGACTGACGGCCTCAGGCCCGAGGTTCAGGCGCGGGGAATGCAACACTTGGGCACTTGAAATTGCTGGTGACGAATCGTGACGAGGCCAACCTGTGCTTGGCTTCCGCACGGGCAATGTTGTCATCAAGTCATGCATGGCATGGCCGACTTGGTCGAATGATGACGGGAAAATCGATATGAGCACGACAGCGCTGGACAAGGATGCAATCCAAAAAAAGTACAAGGCTGAACGTGACAAGCGGCTGAGGCCGGAGGGAAACGCACAGTACAAGCGACTGGTGGAGTTTGAAGACCTCGCTCAGGACCCTCATACGCCGTGGGTTGATCGCGCACCTGTCACCGATCACGTGACTTTTGCCTTTATCGGCGGTGGCTTTGCAGGCCTCGTCGTGGGTGCCCGGTTGAAGCAGGCCGGGGTCGATGATTTCCGGATCATCGAAAAAGGCGGCGACTTTGGTGGCACCTGGTACTGGAACCGCTATCCCGGCGCGCAGTGCGACACGGCTTCGATGATTTACATGCCACTGCTCGAAGAGACCGGGCATATGCCGACGGAGAAGTATGCCCACGCGCCCGAAATCCGTGAACATTGCCAGCGTATTGGCAACCAGTTCGGGCTTTACGATAACGCGCTGTTCCAAACGGAAGTCACGGATCTGGAATGGGATGATGCCAATAGCCGATGGGTGATCCGAACCTCACGGGGCGATGCTTTTACGGCAAAATACATCGGCATGGGGACAGGGCCGCTGCATGTCGCCAAACTGCCTGGCATTGCCGGCATCGAAACCTTCAAGGGCAAGTCGTTTCATACCAGCCGCTGGGATTATGACTATACTGGCGGCGACCCGCTGGGCGCGCCGCTGGCAAACCTGGCCGACAAGCGTGTCGCACTGATCGGCACGGGGGCGACGTCTGTGCAATGCGTGCCGCATCTGGCCAGTTCGGCCAAGCAATTGCTCGTGTTCCAGCGCACGCCGTCTTCTGTTGACGCGCGCAACAACGCGCCGATTGATCCGGATTGGTTCAAGAGCATTGCCGAGCCGGGCTGGCAGCAGCGCTGGTTCGACAATTTCGTTGAAAACCAGTCTCAGGGAATGCCGGCGGTCGACCTCGTAATGGATGGATGGACAGAAATCTCCCGACGGATCCGCGAGAAGGTCATGTCTCTGCCGCCGTCTGAATGGACGCCGGACAATATGATGATGGCATTTGAGGATGCCGACTTTGAAAAAATGGAGGAAATTCGCAATCGCGTCGATTCAATCGTTGAAGACGGCGAGACAGCGGAGAATCTGAAAGCGTGGTATCGGCAACTCTGCAAGCGCCCGTGTTTCCATGATGCCTATTTGCAGGCTTTCAACGAGCCGGGCACGCAACTTGTCGACACAGACGGCAAGGGCGTCGAGCGCATCACCGAAACCGGCGTGGTGGTGAATGGCCAAGAGTACGAAGTTGATTGCATCATCTACGCGTCAGGCTTTGAAGTCGGGTCGGATTACACAGCGCGTGCGGGCTTTGACATGACGGGGCGTGATGGTCAGAAACTGTCCGAGTACTGGGCAAACGGCATGCGCACACAGCATGGTATCCAGGTTCACGGCTTTCCGAATGCGTTTATCGTCCAGCCCAGCCAGGCAGCGAACCTGATTTCCAATGTGCCGCACAATATCGTCGATCATGCCAAGACGATTGCAGCGATTGTTTCCCATGCAGAGGCGGCTGGCCACGCGCAAGTGGATGTGACCAAGGAGGCCGAAGGTGCCTGGGTCGAGCTGATCCTCAGCGGCGCGGGCATGATGATCGGTTCGCCTGACTGCACCCCTGGCTACTACAATAATGAAGGCAAGGGCCTGACCGAGACCAACAAATATGCGGTGGGGCATCCGGGTGGTGCGGGCGCATATTTCAAGCACATCGCTGCGTGGAGGGAGTCTGGCGCATTTGACGGGCTGGCGTTTCGCTAGATAGCGAGACGGGTTGGCCCTGGTCCTGACCAGACGGGATGACGGGCGGTGCTATCGGCGCTAAGCCGTGCGCCATGCCTGTCGCCCGGATTCTCTTTGTCCTGCCGCTGCCGGAACCGTTTGATTATGCGGTTCCGGAGGGGATGGATGTAAGCATCGGCTCGTATGTCACCGCGCCGCTGGGGCAGACCGAGCGGCTGGGAGTCGTGTGGGACCTGCTGGGGGATGAGGCGGCGGAGGGGCGCGAGTTGAAGCCTGTGCTGTCAGTCTATCCGACGCCGCCAATGCCCACGGCGATGCGCGAGTTCATCATGTGGGCGGCGAAATATACCGTGTCGCATCCCGGCCACGTGCTGGGCATGACATTACGGGCGCGAGGGGGGCTCACGCCTTCGCCCACCGAGACGGTGTTTCACCTGACGGGCGAGGAACCGAAGAAACTGACCGATACGCGGCGGCGCGTGCTGGATGCAGCCGAAGAGGTGGGCGCGGTGAATGCGGCGACTCTTGCGGCGGCGGCAGGGGTGTCGAGCGGGGTGGTGAAGGGATTGGTCAGTGCGGGCGCGCTGCGGGCCCAGGAGATGGCAGCGGACCTGCCTTTTGCGCTGCCACTGCCGGATATCCCGGGCGCCGACCTGACAGCCGAACAGGCCGAGGCGGCGGAGGCGCTGAAGATTGCGATGCGGGCAGGGGGCTTTGCGGCCTTCCTGCTGGATGGCGTGACGGGTTCGGGCAAGACGGAAGTGTATTTCGAGGCGATTGCCGAGGCGTTGCGCGCGGACCCTGACGCGCAGGTGATGGTATTGTTGCCGGAGATTGCGCTGACGCAGGCGATCCTTTCGCGGTTCGAGCAACGGTTCGGCGCGGCGCCGGCGCCATGGCATTCCGGGCTGTCGGACAAGGAGCGCCGCCGGACCTGGCGCGAGACGGCGCACGGGCGGGCGCGGATTGTGATCGGCGCACGTTCGGCGCTGTTCCTGCCTTATGCGAACCTGAAGCTGATCATTGTCGATGAAGAACATGATGGCAGCTACAAGCAGGAAGACGGCGTCACCTATCATGCGCGCGACATGGCCGTGATGCGGGCCAAGCTGGAGGGGGCAGGCGTGGTGCTGGCCTCTGCGACACCGGCGCTGGAGACGATGGTGAATGCCGAGGCCGGGCGCTATACGCGGCTGATGCTGGCGGCGCGGCCGGGCATGGCGCGGCTGCCGGATGTGGAACTGGTGGACCTGCGCAGTGCGCCGCCGGAGAAGAATCACTGGCTGTCGCCGCATTTGATCCACGCGCTGAAGGAGACATTGGCGGCAGGTGAGCAGAGCCTTTTGTTCCTGAACCGTCGGGGCTACGCGCCGCTGGTGATCTGCAAGGCCTGCGGCGAACGGCTGAAGACGCCGGGCACCGAGAACTGGCTGACTGAGCACCGCTATAGCGGGCGGCTGGTCTGCCATGTGACGGGCTATTCGATTCCCAAGCCAACTGCGTGTCCGGCCTGTGGGGCCAAAGATTCTCTGATTGGTGTCGGCCCGGGCGTGGAACGGGTGGCTGAAGAGGTGCGCGTCCTGATGCCGGACGCACGGATCGAGATATTCTCGTCGGACACGGCGATGGGCGGCGAAGCCACGCGGGGCATTATCGAACGGATGGAAGCGGGCGAGATCGACGTGCTGATTGGCACGCAGATCGTGGCCAAGGGGCACAATTTCCCGAACCTGACGCTGGTCGGCGTGGTAGATGCTGATTCGGGCATGAAGGGCGGCGACCTGCGGGCCGGAGAGCGGACCTATCAATTGCTGAGCCAGGTGGCGGGCCGGGCCGGGCGAGCCGAGCGGCCGGGGCGGGCACTGGTGCAGACCTATGCGCCGGACAATCCGGCCATGCTGGCGCTGGCGGACGGCGACCGCGACGGATTCCTGCAAATCGAGCGGGACGTTCGGGCGGAACTGGGATTACCACCCTTTGGCCGGCTGGCGGCGCTGATCCTGTCGGCCCCGAGCGCCGAAATGGTGGAAGAAGCGGCACGCGAGATCTCGCTGGCGGCGCCGAATGGCGAGGGAATCGAGCTGTTCGGACCGGCGCCG